>Ga0256407_10000199_pt1 | contig 151765 bp, 112 predicted proteins | sample RumenRJG_04DNA_FD_193489 | JGI IMG/M metagenome (GOLD analysis project Ga0256407, IMG submission 193489) | Bovine rumen microbial communities from Lethbridge, Alberta, Canada - RJG_04 | ecosystem: Host-associated > Mammals > Digestive system > Stomach > Rumen | place: Canada: Alberta... | reverse complement strand
TGAGAAAATAGTGTTATCTTTGTGCTCATAAGAGGGGTGGTTTTTTCGCACTACTAAGGTAGTAATTTTCTACCTTGAATCAATCCCTCTTATTTCTTTTTTGAAAAAATATTTAGGACAATATTGGGATTCCCTAGATTTTCTAGATTTCCCTAGATTTCCTAGATATTCTAGACGCTCTAGATTTCCTAGATGCTCTAGATTTCCTAGACGCTCTAGAACTTATAGCGTTTCTCTAGCCTGTAACTAATATCTTCTCGCCCCCTCGATTCTCGCCCATTCACATTTTTTAACTGACATGCGCCATTATTGGCACGTTTTTTTCTGTTTTATCGCTTGTAGAAATAAAATATAATATTACTTTTGCGCAATTTTTCAAAACGAACTATTAACACAAAGAATAATATTATGTATTGGACACTAGAATTAGCAACAAAGCTGGAGGATGCACCCTGGCCAGCAACAAAGGATGAGTTAATTGATTACGCCATGAGAAGTGGTGCCCCAATGGAGGTGATAGAGAACCTGCAAGAGATAGAAGACGAGGGCGACACCTACGAGTCGATCGAGGACATCTGGCCCGATTATCCAACTAATGATGACGACTTCTTCTTCAACGAAGAAGAGTACTGATATTTTTTCAAAATTTTTAGTATTACAGCGAGAAAACACTTGTTTATCTCGCTTATTCTTATTTTAGGGCCTTAGTAGGTTTTCTTTAGATATTGTTATAATATTTGATATTGTGAGAAATATATTTGTCCGAGTTTTTGTGTTTATGAACAGAGATTTTATGTTGTAACCTATTAATTTTACTATCTCTCCTCTGAAGAAAAAAAACTTTATCTTGAGTTGTTTATTAATAACGCGAGTTCGGGATAAGATTATCATAAAATGGCAATGCCATGGGTGGCTCCATGTCTTGCGCACACACTGGCAGTAGTAGTGTTTGAAGTTGCGGAAAGAGTTGTAGTGGAAGGCCAGCATGATGGTTATGATCTCGGCATCGCTCATCCTTGCGGCTCGTTTGCGGCGTTTTTTGCCGTCTTTTGATGGCAAAACGGCATTTTTTTTGATTTCAGCGTTATATTCTTTGCAAAAATCGTCGGCAATACAAAATAATTCAGTAACTTTGTCCTCTGTAATCATAGCGAGTAATGTTTTGGTTAAACTTCTGATTATCAACTACAAAGTTGTAAAACATCTCGCTATTTTGCAAATTACACCACTACTATTTTAAGTTAAAAAAGACTAATTCCTTATCCAGAACTCGCTTTAATAGGGATTTTTATTTAAATTTGCAAAAAAATATCTCTTGGATGATAGGTGAATCATAATAGCTGGTATTAATAATAAACGGTTTATCATGAAAAAATTTTTTTTATTATTTATTTTTTGTTTTATGTTCTTTTCTTTGTTTGCTGAAGTCATTGATCCGTCAGGCAAGGAAACAAGAAAGTATATAAACATAAAAAATAATCAACAAGGACAAGGCGCTATACTAAGCAATAATTATTTTACTGTTCTTAGGTATGATGACCTAAATGAAGGGGATGCAATTTCTTATCGTACTTATGGTAACAGTGACATGCCAAATGTGGCTATGGCAGCAGCTTGGTATTCATCAAGTGAGCTCAGTGTAGAAACTTATATTGCTCCCGCGCTTTTTGATGGTGATGAACCATTGGCTACTTGTGACGCTTATGGTACGTATGATCTTGTCGTTCCTCAAGGAGCAACAACACTTGCTGTCACAATATCGCATAATTATGGAACGGGAATGATAGCACCCACAGGAACCCCCATTGTACATAGTCCAAGCGAGTACATTTCAGGCACTCTACCTGTAATGTATGTAACAACAATTGATTCTGTTCCGATAACTTCAAAGGATTATTACCTTGAGGGCTCCTATTATATTGATAATATGGGGCTTGAAGCATTTGAATCAATAGGAAGTGTTGATGAACAGTTATCTCTGCAGATTAAGGGACGTGGTAACACTTCATGGAAACTTGAAAAGAAACCATATCGCATAAAACTTGATAAAAAACAGGCACTTCTTGGGATGAATAAAAGCAAACACTTCTGTCTTATGGCACATCATGAAGATGGTACTGCCTTTCAAGCAGATGAGATGGGTTTTACTTTCTCCCGATTACTTGACATGGACTGGACACCACATCAGGAACCAATAGAATTGGTACTTAATGGTGACTATTTAGGACTTTATTGGCTTACAGAGAAAATACGTGTTGAGAGTAATCGAGTAGATATATATGAACAAGCCGATGAAGAGACAAATCCCGAAATGGTTACTGGAGGATGGCTTATAGAATTATCAAATAAAGTTGAAGATGGACAGATCACTTTTATAGATGGGGCTGGAAAGGAAATTAGATTCTCACTAGAGACTCCTGAAGTTCTCTCTGATGTGCAAAATGAGTATATTTCTACTTACCTCACCACTATTGATAGTCTTATTTATATAGATAATAAACTTGATAATTCATGGGAAGAGTACATTGACATTGATGAGCTTGTCAAATTCTATGTTCTACAAGAATTGATGGACAATTGCGAAGCTTTTAGTGGCAGTTGTTATATGCATAAAGATCTTGGTGAAGATACGAAATTCCGTTTTGGGCCAGTATGGGATTTTGGGTCGATAGGAACGCATTACCTTGCTGGTTCATATAATTATTTTATATATCAGGAAACTCCAGCTTATGTCCATGATCACTGGATTGGCGAAATTGCAAAGTTCCCGCATTTCCAACAAAAAGTTCGTCAACTGTGGAACGATATTTATCCTGGTATAATAGAACAAGCAAAACAACATTGTTATGAATATGTTGATTATATAACACCAGCAATAGTTTCTAATTATAAGCGTTGGAAAAGCGCAAATAGCACTAATATTTCTTATAATAAGATTCGTGTTTGGAATACACTCCAGAAAAAGTGGAATTTTCTTGATAGTCAATGGAATAATCCTATTATAATTCCAGGTGATGTGGATGGTGATGGATATGTTACTTCTACTGATATTACTGCTCTTTATTCATTCATACTAAATAACGATGCAAGCAATATTGTTAATGGCGACCAAAATGGAGATGGAGACATAACTTCTAATGATATTACTTTTATCTATAATATTCTCCTAGGACAATAATAGTGTTAGTGTTTGAGGCGGAAGATTAAGCACTATCGTAATAGATATTAAAAAAATAATCAATTAGACCGAAATGGTGACACGGAAATTCAGCTGCATTAAGTGTGTTGTTGCAATTTGTCCTGTTTGAGTAATGCCAGAATTTCTTTAATGACTTCTTTGTCGGCGGGCAGCCAATCTACCGTGTCGAGTTGGTCACGGGTGAGCCAGCGTGCGGCTTCGTGCTCCTTTAGAGTTAGCGAGCCGCTCTCGATGTGGCACCAGTAGCAGTGCATCGTCAGGTGGAAGTCGGGGTAGCGCCATTGCACGGTACACAGCAGGTCATCTACTGCAATCTCGGTGTCGAGTTCTTCCTTTATCTCACGGCGCAGCGCCTGCTCGCGTGTCTCGCCGGCCTCTATTTTGCCGCCCGGGAACTCCCAGCCGTCCTTCATGGCCCCGTAGCCGCGCTGCGTGGCAAAGATGCGGCCCTGGGCATCGCCTATTATCGCCGCCACCACCTCTACTTGTTTACAGTTCACAGTTAATAGTAGTTATTAGTTAATAGTTCTTGAGCACGCGCCGCTGGCGCTAACGCTAACGGACAAGGCACGCCTTGTCCCTACTTAACACTTCACACTTAAAATAAAGACAACTGTCCAACGAGGTTGAACGACTTGCGGTGATAGGGGCTGATGCCGTGCGCCACAATGGCGGCGCGGTGGTCGCGGGTGGGATAGCCCTTGTTCTTTGCCCAGTGGTAAACAGGAAACTCCTCAGCAATCTTTCTCATGTACTCGTCACGGTGAGTCTTGGCAAGGACGCTTGCGGCGGCGATGCTCATCATCTTGCCGTCGCCCTTAATCACCGTGGTGTAAGGAATATCGTTATAGGGATAGAAGCGGTTGCCATCCACCAGGATGTGCTCAGGCCTGACGGCGAGCTGGTCGAGGGCGCGGTGCATAGCGGTAATCGACGCCCGCAGGATGTTGATGCGGTCAATCTCCTCGGGTGGCACCATTGCCACCGCCCACGCCACTGCTTCGCGCTCGATGATGGGGCGCAGCAAGTCGCGCTGATGCTCAGTGAGCTGCTTGCTGTCGTTGAGCAGTTCGTTGTCAAAGCTGGGAGGCAGTATCACCGCCGCTGCCGTCACCGGCCCCGCCAGGCATCCCCGTCCAGCCTCATCACACCCCGCCTCAACACGTCCCGCTTGTAAATATCGTTGCAGCATATTATAATCAATTAATCTATTTTTAAAGTCTTCCTGACAATTTCAAGATAAATTGCGAAATTTTTCGTAACGAAATTTTTCGCAATGCCCTCCTCATAAGAATGATTGGCTGAATTGAACATTAAGAAAGCGCAGCTGATTGAGCATTATACAGCTAATTGTGCATTATGCATTGTGCATTATGAATTATGCATTAAATTTAGCATTTGGTCGATGGTGGTGCGGTTGTTGCTCAGGCGGGGCACTTTGCGCTGGCCTCCGAGCTTGCCTGTGGAGGCGAGCCACTGGTCGAAGAGGCCGTGGCGCGCCACCACCACCTGTGGCGCGTCGAGGAAGATGCTCTGGTAGCGCTTGGCCTGGTAGTCGCCGTTGAGCGCTTGCAGGTGCTCGTCTAGCAGTGCGGCAAATTGCTCAATGCTGGCAGGCTCCGTCTCAAACTCTATGAGCCACTGGTGGCGCCCCTTGCACTTGTCGCCGGCATAGACGGGTGCGGCAGTGTAGTTGAGCACTTGCGCTCCTGTCTGCTGCGAGGCACGGGTGATGGCCTTGTCGGCATTGTGCACCATCAGCTCCTCGCCAAAGGCGTTGATGAAGCTCTTGGTGCGTCCGGCAATGTTGATTTTCACAGGGTTGAGCTGCTCGATGTACACTGTGTCGCCAATGCGGTATCGCCACAGGCCGTTGCAGGCGCTGATGATGAGCTCGTAGGTCTTGCCCGCCTCTATCTCCCAGATGGGTAGCACGTCGGGGTGGTCGCTGTCGATCTCGCTCAGGGGTATGAACTCGTAGAACACCCCCACGTCGAGCAGCAGCAGCATGGCTGTAGTGCTCCAGTCGCTCTGTGTGGCAAAGAATCCCTCGCTGGCGTTGTAGGTGTTGAGGAAGTGCATCTTGCTCATGTCGCACAAGCGCTCATATTGCTCCCGGTAGGGCTCGAAGGCTATGCCGCCATGGAAGAATACCTCAAGATTGGGCCACACGTCATGAATGCAGTCCTTGCCGGTAGCTTTTAGCACTTCTTTTATCACGGTCAGGAACCACGAGGGCACGCCGCTCAGGTTGGTGATGTTCTCGCCCTTGCTCTTCTCGACGAGTGCCGGCAGCTTCACCGCCCAGTCCTCGAGCAGTGCTGTGTGCTTGTCGGGGACGCGGAAGAGGTTGGCGATGGGGTTAATATTGTTGATGAGCGTGGCCGAGAGGTCGCCCACACGGGTGCCGGGCTTGAGGTTCAGCTCGTTGGCAAACGACCCGCCCAGTATCAGTGCCTTGCCCGAGAACAGGCGGCTCGCGGGGTTGAGGTTGAGGTAGTGCGACACCACGTCGCTGGCACCCTTGTAATGGTTCCAGCGCAGCGACTCGGGCGTGATGGGAATGTACTTGTGGTTGCCGTCGCTGGTGCCAGAGGACTGCGCAAAGTTGAAGCAGCGGCCGGGCCACAGCACGTCTTTCTCGCCACCGACCATGCGCATGATAGCTGGTTGCAGGTCTTCGTAGCGGTAAAGCGGCACGCGGGTGGCAAACTCCTTGTAGGTGCGACAAGTGGAGAAGTCATATTTGCGGCCAAACCAGGTGAGGGCGGCCTTCTCTATGAGCCTGACGAGCTGCTCCTGCTGCACGCTGTCGGCATGGTCGATGAAGCGCGCATGGTCTTTCAGGCGCGAGAGCAGTCGTGGACGGGCTATGGGTGTGAAATTGAGCAAAACTAAAACTAAGTGTTAAGTTTAAAGTGTTAAGTGTTAAGTAGGGACAAGGCGTGCCTTGTCCGTGAGTTTTTTGTTGGGACAAGGCGTGCCTTGTCCGTGAGTTTTTTGTTGGGACAAGGCGTGCCTTGACCATCAGAGACGGCACACTGGTGTGGTCTCGTCGTGTTTTTTCACCACAAAATTAATGTTTTCGCTGCTAGTGGGCAAATTTTCACACTAAAAAAGTTTTTTGCCAAAAAAAGTCATTGCTTTACCCTCATTTTTTATAACTTTGCAGGTCATTTTTTACAGTAGCACAACCTATGTCGTTTAATTCCATAGAATTTATCATTTTTTTGCCACTAGTGTTTTTGCTTTACTGGTTTGTCTTTAAAGACACCAAGAAGCAGAACCTGCTCATAGTGGTGGCAAGTTATGTGTTTTATGGATGGTGGGACTGGCGGTTCTTGGTGCTAATAGCCATCACCACGCTTTGCAGCTATGCGAGCGGTTTGCTCATAGCGCGATGTGAAGGTAAGCGGCGATGTCAAAAAGCGGTGAGTGCTGCCAACATAGTGCTGAACCTCTCGATACTGGCGGTATTCAAGTATTACAACTTCTTTATAACCAGCCTTAATGACGTGTTTGCCATGCTTGGCCTGAGGCTCGACTGGCCCACGGCAAGCATCATCCTGCCAGTGGGAATAAGTTTCTACACCTTCCAGGCCTTGAGCTACTCGATTGATGTCTATCGCAAGAAGATTGAGCCGGTGCGCGACGTGGTGGCGTTTTTTGCGTTCATCAGCTTCTTCCCGCAGCTTGTGGCGGGACCCATTGAGCGAGCCACAAACTTGTTGCCGCAGTTTGTAAAGCCACGCACCTTCGACTACGGCAAGGCGGTAGATGGCTGCCGCCAGATGCTGTGGGGCTTTTTCAAAAAGCTTATTATTGCCGACTCAATAGCCGTGGTTGTAGATGGCGTGTGGACCAACTATGCCGACCATTTTGCGTTCAACCTGGTGATTTGCAGCATCTTGTTCTCGTTTCAGATTTATTGTGACTTCTCGGGTTATAGCGACATAGCAATAGGTTGTGCGCGATTGTTTGGCATAAATTTGTCGAGGAACTTCGACATTCCCTACCTCTCGCGCAGCTTGCCCGAGTTTTGGCGTCGCTGGCACATGTCATTGATGTCGTGGTTTCGCGACTACGTTTATTTCCCCATGGGTGGCAGCCGGTGTGGCTTGGGCAGAGCCATCTTCAATCTCTATGTGGTGTTCTTCATTAGCGGTCTGTGGCACGGTGCCGAGTGGACGTTTGTGCTGTGGGGACTCTTTCATGCCACTTTCTGCTCGCTCTATCGCTTCTTGCCATTGAGGAGCAAGTTTGAGCACCCTGTGGGCTACAATCGCTTGTTGCCACAGGTCAAGGAAGTGGTTATGATAGTGTTCACCTTCTTCCTCGTGACGGTGGGGTTGATTTTGTTCCGCGCTCCCGACATGAGCACGGCGTGCGACTTCATCAGTCACATGTGCAGCGGCTCAATCTTGCACTTCGACTACGTAATAGGCAAGTGGCAGCTATTGTTGTGCTTGCTGCTCATGGTAGTGGAGTGGATACAGCGCGACAAGCAGCATGTGCTTCAGCTCTCGGGTAAGGTTTTCGCCAAGCGATGGGTGAGGTGGGCACTCTATGTGTTTATTGTGCTCTACACCTTGCTGTGGCAAGAAACGAGTCAAGTGTTCTTGTATTTCCAATTCTGAAATAAAAAGTAGTGCGATGAAGCGTTTTTTAAAATACTCTGCATTGTTTCTTGCCATCGTTGCCGTGCTGCTGGGTTGCTGCGAAATCGTGGTGCGCCACACCCCCAACTCCTATACCTTGAAGAACGACTGGATGACGCAGCATGGCAGCCGCGTGCGAACCCTTATTACAGGAAATTCTCACGCCTATTATGGCATAAAGCCCAGTGTGATGGGCGATAGCATTTTCAATATTGCCAATGTGACGCAAGATCATGAATATGACTATTTCCTGCTCAAAAAATTTGAATCGCAGCTCACCAACGTCAAGAACTTGGTAGTCATAGTGGATGAGACCAACATTTTTGATCCTCCCCTAGAGGACGGCAAGGAATGGTTCAGGGGCATTTACTACAAGATTTATTACGGCTACGACAAGCATAGCAACTTCTCAAAATATAATTTTGAGATTTCAAACTTCTCGCGTTTCACCCTTAAGTGCCAGCGTATAGTGGAAAATTTCTTCACCGGAGCCACTTCCCGTGACTGCGACAGCTTGGGATGGGGTTGCATCTTTACGGCACCCGATCATTTTGATGCTGCGGCGATGCTTGAGGATGCAAAGTTCACTGTCGAGGCTCACAAGTGCGAGGACTGGTCAAGGGTAGATTACAACGTGCAGTATCTTAACAAGATAGGTGAGTGGTGCAAGCGTCGCAATGTCAACATTATTGTCATCACCCCGCCCATGTGGGAGAAATATGTTGACATGGTTGACCCTAAGCAGATAGCTGTGATGCACGACGTTATAAATGCGTTTGTGAGCAAGTATAATGCGAAATACCGGGATTACTTGCGTGACGGGCGTTTTAGAGGCCGTGATTTTCGCGACAGCGATCATCTGTCGGACTTAGGTGCCGAGAAGTTCTCGCTCATTCTCAAGCAAGATTTCCCTGAATTGTAGTAGATACACTCAAACCAATCTTGACCGATTAGGGTTTAACAAAGGAGAGAGCCCCGTCGTGTGTGGGGACTCTCTCCTTTTTTGATTTCATTGCTCTGTGGCGGTTTAGCGGAGCTTGGTGTAGCCGTAGGCGGCGTTGTCGCCGAGTTGCTCCTCGATGCGGAGCAGCTGGTTGTACTTGGCCATGCGGTCGGTGCGGCTCAGCGAGCCGGTCTTGATTTGTCCGCTGTTGGTAGCCACGGCGATGTCGGCAATGGTGGTGTCCTCGGTCTCACCGCTGCGGTGCGAGGTCACTGTGGTGTAGCCGTGACGGTGAGCCATCTCGATGGCGTCGAGGGTCTCGGTGAGCGAGCCTATCTGGTTCACCTTGATGAGGATAGAGTTGGCAGCACCCATCTTGATGCCCTTTTGCAGGAAGTTCACATTGGTGACGAAGAGGTCGTCGCCCACGAGCTGGCAGCGGTCGCCAATGCGCTCGGTGAGCTTCACCCAACCTTCCCAGTCGTTCTCGTCGAGGCCGTCCTCGATAGAGTCGATAGGATACTTGTTGATGAGCTGCTCGAGATAGTTGATCTGCTCGTCGTCGCTGAGCTTCTTGCCGTTAGGATCCTTCTGCTTGCCGTCCTTGAGCTGCTTGTAGTCGTAGTAGTACTTGCCATCCTCGATAACGGCAAACTCGCTGGCGGCGCAGTCCATAGCAATCTTCACGTCCTTGCCAGGCTCATAGCCGGCCTTCTTGATGGCCTCGACGATGCTGTCGAGAGCATCCTCAATGCCGTTGAGAGCTGGAGCAAAGCCACCCTCGTCGCCCACTGCGGTGCTCAGTCCACGAGCCTTGAGCAGCTTGGCGAGGTTGTGGAACACCTCAGCACCCATGCGCACTGCTTCCTTCTCGGAGGTAGCTCCCACGGGACGAATCATGAACTCCTGGAAGGCGATGGGGGCGTCGCTGTGAGCGCCACCATTGATGATATTCATCATGGGCACAGGAAGCACGTAGGCGTTGGTGCCACCAATGTAGCGATACAGTGGCATGTGCAGTGCGGCAGCGGCAGCGTGAGCGGCAGCGAGCGACACGCCCAGCACAGCGTTAGCGCCGAGCTTGCTCTTAGTCTTGGTGCCGTCGAGCTCAAGCATGCGGTTGTCTATAGCGCGCTGGTTGAAGACGCACATTCCCTCAACGTGAGGAGCGATGATGGTGTTGACGTTCTCAACAGCCTTAGTCACGCCCTTACCCAGGTAGCGACTCTTGTCGCCGTCGCGCAGCTCCAGAGCCTCGTTCTCGCCAGTAGAAGCGCCACTGGGCACCGAAGCACGTCCCATAACGCCATTTTCGAGTGTTACTTCAACCTCCACTGTGGGGTTGCCACGAGAATCGAGAATCTCTCTTGCATGAACTTTAGAAATCTTCATAGTTTCTTTTTCTGTTTTTTAGTGTTTTATAAAAAGTGCTTTTATATTTTTCTGCAAAAATAGTGAATTACTGGCAAAAGTCAAAATGTGAGGTTTTTTATTGCCTGAAAAAACTAAGACAAACGATTGCTTTTATTCCTGGACGATGATGGGGAAGGCGCAGTAGTGGCATGTGGTGCCGTCGCTCACTATTGCCATCATGCTGAAGTAGCCTGGTTCATTGGGCACTATCTTTAGGTAGAGGATGCCCTGGCTGGTAACCGTGGTGACATTGGCAATGAGAGGGTTGTCGCTCAGCCCTGTTAGTCCGCTTGTCAAATAACTGTTGGTGTTTTGGTTTAACACTTTTATCATCTGTGGCCCATCGGCTAGCGATATGTACTGGTCAACACCCAGGTTTTTCTTGTTCAGGAACCTGTAAGGCGTTAGTGCGTTGACGTCCGAGAGGATGTAGTCGTAGATGATAGTGATGTCGGCAGCGGTGATTGCCCCGTCGCGGTTCACGTCGCAATGGCCCACAATGTCGCCTGCGATATCTCCGAGCATGGCCGACATGACCATGGTGATGTCATAGGCATTTACTGACTTGTCGTTGTTGACATCGACACCATCATAGAGGTATTGGCTGGTGTTGACTTGCGAAGCGCTGCTCCAGGGTGCAGTGTTGCGATAGCTGTTCTCGGCATCATGTGGCACAAATATCGCGGGGTGTGTCGTCGTCTCAAAAAAGTCGTTGTCCACTTGTGGCGGCTCGGCATTGCACAGCCACATCTGGCTGAGCGATGTGCAGCCCTTGAAAACCTGTTGCCCAAAGTTCTTGATGTCGTTAGTGAAGAACACCTTGTTCAGTGCTGTGCAGTCCTCAAAAGCACCGTCGCCAATGCTGTTGAGCATGTTGCTCAGCACTACCACGGTGAGCGAAGAACACCCCTTGAAGGCGTGACGCCCCATGGTGGTGAGCATGCCGTGGACAAATGGGAACTGCTTGAGGTTGCTGCATCCCACGAAGGCTTCGTCGCCTATTAATGTGAGATTCTCGCCGCCAGTGATTTTGGTGAGTGCAGAACACTGTGCAAAGGCTCGTTGCCCGATGGTGCCTACCGAGACTATGTTATCGACGGTGTGCAGCGCGGTGCATCCCTCAAAGGTTTTGTTGCTAATGTAGCCCAGTGATCGGCTTGCGTTGAGCACCTTGAGATGGGGGTTGCGGGCAAAAGCCTGAGGCATGATAGTATCTACTGCGCTAGGCAGGATAAACGTGTGCTGGGTTTTAGTGGTGGGATAGTAATAGAGGTGATTGCCGCGCTTGTTGTAAAGCACGTTGTCGATAATCGTGAAATGCGGGTTGTTGCCAGTTAATGAGATAGTCTGTAGCGAGGTGAGGGCGGCAAGGGGGTTGATGTCGTCGCTAATGTCGATGACGGCGAGGCTGTCGCAGCTCATTTTCAGGGTTTTCACTAGCCCAGTCACTTGTGTAGTGGCAGTGTTCTTGAGCTCGGTAATCCAGTAGAAACGGCTGTTAAGGGTCATTCCAGAGGGGATGGTGGCTGTGCCGCTGGCATCAACAGCCGCTGGCAAGATGCCTACCAGTGTCACTTGGTTGAGGTCGTTCCAGTCGTAGGCAAACTGGTTGTCGCAATACACGTCGTAGCACTCAACTATGTCCTTGAACCCCTGCCATGCCGGTAGCCCCTGGTAGATGGTGGCAGTGCCCATGGGCACTTGCAGTGTGGCGCCAGCCTTGAGTTGTGAGGTGATGCCACTGGTGTCGTCGGTGGTGGCAGTGCTGCTTCGGTAGTTGATAAATTGCAGGTTGGTGCCGTCGAAGCACTTGTCGCTAAAGACGGTGGTGGTGGCAGGGATGGCCACTCTCTTGAGGTGAGTGGCATTGACCACGGCGCCGGTTTTAATCTCGGTCACGCCAGGCGGTATGTAAAGAGCCTCATCGGTTTTGTTGGGAGGATAGATTGCTAGCTTGCTGAGCTCGTCGGCTTGCTCAGGGTCAAAGCCATAGCCATATTTCATCTCGTAGAGCACACCCTCAATCGAGGTGTAGTAAGGGCAGTTGGGGTCAACGAGAATTTCGGTCAGTGCCGAAGAGCCTTTCAGAGCATTAGGCTCAACGCACGTGATAGATCGTGGCAATGAGAGCGAGTTGAGGCTCGTGCAATGCGCAAAGGCGTTCTCGCTGATGGTTGACACTCCCATCACCAGGTTCACATTCTTGAGGCTAGAGCAGTTCTCAAAAGCACCTTTTGAGATAATGCGCACGGTAGAAGGAACTTGCACGGTGGTCAGCTGCGTGCAACCCGCAAAGGCCCTTTCTCCAAGAGTGGTGATGCCCTCGATGAGCGTGATGGTGGTGAGGCTGGTGCAGCCCGCAAAGCTCTCGGTGCCAATGGCGTTGAGTTTAAGGGCGTTGCCAGTATTTAATGAGGTGATGTTTTTGTTTTTGAAAGCGTTGTCGCCAATTGAGGTGACATTATAATTCTCGCCACTGTAACCAGTGATGTTGTTTCTCACAACAACGCTGGTGGTAGCCTGCTGTGAGCCATTGAGGGCAACGGTGCTTGCCGAGGTCTTGAGGTAGGTGTAGCCGTTGTGGTCGATGAAGGAGTAGGGTAGCTCTGCGATGTTATAGCCTCGCCAGCCCACGGCGTTCTGGTAGAGGGTGGCAGTCTCGCCAGCCTGTCCTGTAGATGGCACATGCACCGTGGTTGAACTGTCGAGGGCAAAAGGGTCGCCGCTAAGCGGCAGCGGATGGGTGGCGGTGACAGTGATGCTCGAGAGCTGCGTGCAGCCGTCGAATATTGATGTGCCCATGTGCTCAATGTTGCCTGGCAGCACGATGCTGGTGAGCGAGGTGCAATGAGCGAAGGCACTGGAGCCCAATGAGTAGATGCCGCCATGCCCTTCAAGCCTCTCGCATGAGGACCATTTCACGTTGTGCAGCGATGTGCAGCGCACGAATGCCCCATTGCCCACTAGCACTGGAGAGTCGTTGTTCATGGTCACGGTGCTCAGTGCCTCGCATTGTGCAAAGGCGTAGTCGCCTATCTCAGTCATGCCCTCGGTGATGGTGACGGCGGTGAGAGCCGAGCAGTTGAGGAAGGCACGCCGCCCTATCGTGGACACGTTAGCCCCAAAGACCACGCCAGTGAGCCCGGCACAGTCGCGAAAGGCATTCTCTCCCACGGCAGTGACGTCGTAGGTCTTGCCGCTGTTGCTCACCGTGGCGGGGATGGTGACTTGTCCGCTATAGCTGTTGTAGCCATTGCCGAAGGTCACCTCGGCAGTGAGTGTCTTGTCGTTGATGTTGTAGTAGATATTATTGGCACTGAAGTCAAAGGCGCTGACAGTGACACTGCACATCAGCGACAAGAGAGCGGCAATAACCGCCACGCGATGCCATTGCTCTAGGTGTATCATTAATTCTAAAATTTATTATTATATATTATTAACGTGAAGATGCTAAGAAAATTATATTATGGCTGAGTTTTAGCCAGTAATAGAGAAGTAGAGTGACGAGCTATTGAGCAAAAAAAACTATTTCTTGCTATTGTGTTGCAGATTATTTGTAACTTTGCACATCAATTTGCGACAATCGATGAACGATGTGGCTCTACATAAGGTGAAATTTGTGACTCTGGGATGCAAGCTCAACTTCTCGGAGAGTGCCACCATTGGGCAGCAGCTGCTAGAACGCGGCATTGCCACCACGGTCACTGGCGACGAGACGCCCGACATCTGCGTGGTGAACACTTGCAGCGTCACCTCGCTTGCCGACCGCAAGTGCCGGCAGAGCATACGCAACCTCATCCGCCGCTACCCCCACGCTCTGGTGGTGGTCACGGGCTGCTACGCGCAGCTGCAGGGCAAAGCCATTGCCGAGATTGCGGGTGTTGACATTGTGCTGGGCAACGAGCAGAAGGGCGACGTGGTAGATTACATCGAGCAGTGGCTCCGCGACAAGCACAATGCCCTGGTAGTGACTCCTCACCAGGACATTAGCCGTTTTGCCCCCTCATGTGAGTGTGGTGACCGCACCCGCTATTTCCTCAAGGTGCAAGACGGCTGCGACTACTATTGCAGCTACTGCACCATTCCGCTGGCTCGTGGCCGCAGCCGCAGCGGCACCATCGCCTCGCTCGTGGAGCAGGCCCAGGATGTGGCTCGGCGTGGCGGCAAGGAGATAGTGATTACGGGCGTGAATATTGGCGACTTTGGCAAGAACACTGGTGAGCATTTCCTTGACCTGCTTAAAGCCCTCGATCAGGTGGAGGGCATAGAACGCTACCGCATCTCGTCGATAGAGCCCGACCTGCTCGACGACCAGACCATAGACTGGTGTGCCACCTCACGAGCCTTCATGCCACACTTCCACATCCCCTTGCAGTGCGGCAACGACGAGGTGCTGCGACTCATGCGCCGCCACTACACCCGCGACCTCTTTGCCCGCAAGGTGGAGCGCATCCACCAGGCCATGCCACATGCCTTCATTGGCGTGGATGTGATGGTGGGCACCCGTGGCGAGACGCCCGAGCGCTTCGACGACTCGCTGCAGTTTATCGCCTCGCTTGACGTGCAGCACCTGCATGTGTTCCCCTATAGCGAGCGTCCCGGCACCATGGCGCTGCGCATCCCTTACATAGTGCCCAAGGCCGAGCGCGACGCTCGCGTGGCGCGCATGATGGAGCTTAGCGAGAGCCAGCAGCGGCAGTTCATTGAGCGCTTCCTCGGCAGCGAGCGCCCAGTGCTCTTTGAGCAGCCCCCTCGCGGCAGCAAGGTGATGCACGGCTTCACCGACAACTACATTCGCGTCACCGTTCCCTATCGAGCAGAGCTTGTGAACACTGTCACGCCAGTGCTGCTCACCAGCGACATTATTTCCTCCTCTCACAATTCATGACGTGAAATGGCACACTAAAATACTCTATGCCCCCATTGGATGGGCTCTGCACCTGCTGGCGCTGATGCCGTGGTGGGTGCTGTATCTTCATGCCGATGTGTTTTATTTTGTAGTCTATCACCTGATTGGCTACCGCAAGAAGGTGGTGCGGCGCAATCTTGTCGAGTGTTTCCCCCACAAGAGTGAGAGTGAGCGCAAGGCTATAGAAAAAGAATTTTACCACCACTTTACCGACTACTTCGTCGAGACGATAAAACTGCTGCACATCAGCGACGACCAGATGCGGCGGCGCATGGTGTTTCACAATGCCCATGTCATTGACGAGGCCTTCGACAACGGCCAGAGCATAGTGCTCTATGCGGCACACTATGGCAACTGGGAGTGGGTGACTTCGGTGACATTATGGTTTGACAGCGAGGGCCACAGCGACGATGTGCAAGGACAAGTCTATCAGCCACTCGAGAACGAGTGGTTCGACCGCTTCTTCCTGAAATTGCGGCAGCGCTTCAACACCGTGTGCATCAGCAAGAAAGCCATCTTGCGAGAGATGCTAAGCCGCGAGCGCGAGGGACGGCATTTGGGCATTGGCTTCATCGCCGACCAGCATCCGTTGACCAACGACGAGGGGCATGTGCTCGACTTTCTGCATCATCCCACCGCTTTCATCACCGGAGCCGAGGCTATAGGCCGCAAGCTCCACTGCCGGGCGGCGTTCTTCGACGTGCGCAAGCTCAGGCGTGGCCACTATGAGTGTACGCTAGTGCCGCTGAGCGACGACATCGCCGACGAGCCACGAGGCTCCATCACCACACGCTACGCCCGCCTGCTGGAGCAGCGCATCATGGAAGAGCCGGCCTACTGGCTCTGGACCCACAAGCGCTGGAAACGCCCCGTGACCTTCCCCGAAGGATACAATAAAGACAACGAAATTGAGTTTTATTCATAACAAGGCAAGTAATTAGTTTAATATTCTCTTTGAATAATTGATATTCAAAATCATCTTTATATATTTGCTCTTAAAATGTCACAAAAAACGATTAATATAAAATTAGTTGACTTCGCCGAAGACATTGACGAATTAAACAGCATTAAGATTTATGGTGAGACCTCTTACGAAAATCAAATGGCTGTTCTTAGTCAATATTTACATAATTATGAAAACTATCATAATATGACAGAAGAAATGAGATATGAGATAATATCAATTATTCTAGATTTTTTGCGGCAAAAGAAAAAAACTAATCCTGACATTGATGACACTGAAGACAATGCATGTATAGTAGCAGAAAACCCAATACAATACAATATATTTTCTGATTTTTATAATGTCCCATTTCCAAATCCAAGTAAAGGAAGTCACACATTAGTGGATTTGTTTGCAGGTATTGGCGGAATTAGACTACCGTTTAACGAACTCGGCTATAAATGCGTGTTCTCATCGGAATGGGATAAATTTGCACAAAAAACTTATCTTGCCAATTTTGGCGAAATGCCATTTGGTGACATTACTAAAGAATCGACAAAGCGTTTTATTCCTGAGCATTTTGACTTGTTGCTGGCCGGATTTCCATGCCAAGCCTTTTCAATAATGGGTAAAATGAAAGGGTTTGAGGATACTCGTGGCACTTTGTTCTTTGATGTCGCTACTATCCTTAAGAGACATAAACCTAAAGCTATTTTACTCGAAAATGTCAAACAACTAACTACCCATGATCATGGACGAACCTTCTCAACAATCGTCAGAACTCTAAAAGACTTGGGCTATTTTTTAAAATGGAAAGTTCTTAATGCGCTTGATTTTGGGCTACCTCAAAAACGGGAACGCGTAATAATTGTTGGATTTAGAGAACAAGAACAAATAGAAGCATTTAATTTCAACTTTGAGAAAATTCCATATTCACTAGAAGGGGTTTTGGAAAAAGATGAAGATGTTGACCAATCTCTATTTGCTTCAGATATGATTTTGGAAAAACGCAAAAAACAGACCAAAGGCAAAACTATTTTCTACCCATCTATTTGGCATGAGAATAAGGCGGGTAATGTGTCTATTTTAAATTATGCTTGTGCACTTCGCACAGGGGCATCTTATAATTATCTTCTTGTTAACGGTATTCGCCGACCATCGTCACGCGAATTATTGAGATTACAAGGATTTCCAGACAACTATCGCATAGCGGTTTCTCATGGGGAAATAAGACGACAAACAGGTAATAGTGTGGCTGTCCCAATGATTAGACAAATTGCCAAAAAAATTGATAACATATTAAATACTTTTCAATAATGAACCACCCTAAATTAAGAGACTCAAAGCGTCTTTTGACAAAAGAACTATATGCTTTAAATGAAATACCTGAGAGAACTATCAAAGCAATAGGTAGAAAATTCATTTATATGCTTTGTGTAGGATATAAGGATATTAGTGGTGATGACTGGGGCAACGTCTTTGCCGAGGCTATAGGTGGTATTCATTTACAGTCCCCTGTTGGCATTGCCGATGTTACCTACAACAAGATGGCTTGGTCTGTAAAAACTGTAAAGAATTCTAATCCTCACAGAACAAATGCCTCAATACGATTAATAAGCGGTAGATGTTCTCCCGATTATTCATATGGCATCTCCAATCCACATGACGATATAGAAAAAACAGGGCGTGCAGTTCTAAATATCTGGAATGAGCGTGTTAACATCGCTCAAGATTACTATAACCCTGTAAGGACATTAATATTAGTAAGGAGCGAGGACTTATTGACATTTTCAATATTTGAGGAAGAGAATCATCGATTTATCGCAAGTTCTTATAAGTGGAAAGAGAATAATAATAACAATCTAGAGGGCTATGAAATTGAAACAGGTAATAAAAAGTTTACGTGGCAACCACATGGCTCTCAATTCACAATACACACTAAGATTCCACAAAATGCCATAAAATTTAGAATAAAACAACCTCCTAAACTTGGTGTGGAAAAAACATTACAGCAAATTGATTTTAATTATGATTGGATTGAAATATTATAAATAGTTGACAATGAAGCCTGTAGCGGTGATAATATTAAACTGGAATGGCGCAGAGCTGCTGCGCAAGTACCTGCCCACGGTGCTTGCTGGCACCGATGCTGCGCTGGCCGACGTTATTGTTGCCGACAATGGCAGCAGCGACACCAGCCGCCGGGTGCTGCAACAGGAGTTCCCGCAGGTCAAAACCATAGTCTTCGACAAGAACTATGGCTTTGCCGGTGGCTACAACAAGGCTATAGAGCAGACCACCGGCTACCGCTACACGGTGCTGCTCAATAGCGACGTGCGCACTCCCGCCGGCTGGCTCACCCCCATGTATCAATACCTCGAAGACCACCCCGAGGTGGGTGCCGTGCAGCCCAAGCTCCTGCATGACCGCGCCGATGGCAAGCGCATGTTTGAGTATGCCGGAGCCGCCGGAGGGTTCATCGACAAGCATGGCTACCCCTACTGCCGCGGACGCATGTTTGAGGCTGTGGAAGACGACCACGGCCAGTACGACGGTCAGGACATCGACATCTTTTGGGCCACAGGGGCGTGCCTGATGGTGCGCAGCGAGCTTTACCGGGAGGTTGGAGGACTCGACGAGGACTTCTTCGCCCACATGGAGGAGATAGACCTGTGCTGGCGCATTCACTTGAGCGGCAGCCAGGTGCGCATTGTCACCGCCAGCGAGGTGTTCCACCTGGGCGGAGGCAGCCTGCCGCAAGGCAATCCCCGCAAGACTTACCTCAACTTTCGCAACAGCCTGTTCTTGCTCTACAAGAACCTGCCCGTGAAAGACGGCAAGCGCTTGCTGCTGGTGCGCCGGCTCTACGACACCCTCGCCTTTTTCATGGCTCTGGCCAAGTTGCACCTGGGCGACGCCAAGGCTATCATCAGGGCCCATAACCACTACCGCAAGCTCAAGAACCGCTACACCTGCCAGCCACAGAGCAACCTGCTCAAGACTTTCCCTGGCGCTCAGCGCAACATAGTCATCGACTATTACCTCAAAGGCAAGAAGCTGTTTTGAGAAAGCAGTGCTTGTCTCCACCATCGGTTTGTTTCTTTTGACGCCATAGGTTTGGGCAAAAAATTATCAAGGCGGGGACATCAACGTCTCCGCCTCGATAGTTTCAAGTGTTTTTTCTTGAAGCCTAAAATTTACTAAACCCAAAAAAAGTGTTTTTCATGGACAAACAACAAATGTATAAAAATAAACAAGCCTAAAACAATTTTACCTTTATGCCTATGAATTGTGTTGCAAAACTAGCACATAATTATAATTTGTGCAAGAAAGTATATACAAACGGGCAAATTTTATAGATAAACCCGCTTGCTTAAAGATTTTTTTACATTAGAATGTCAAATTCTAGTCTTTTTGACTACTTTTATTGATGAACGTCATTAAAACGCCTAATCCCCAAAATGATAGTAATATCGCAACTTTGTTCTTAATCCTTACGCGTGGGTCCTTAATGCATAAAAAACGCATATTTTTTATGTATAACCAGCAGCGGTCCTTAGTGTCCTGCCACTTGGGGTCGCGGGCTGGCATGAGCCGCAGCATGTTGAAGCACGCGCTCATGTGGCGGCTGCGCACCGCTGGCAGGTGTTGTGGGGCTTCCTTTTCAACTTGCCGCTCTAACGCCTCCAGGTGGTCGAGCACATGAGTGCGGCGCAGCGACATGGTGGTGGTGATGCTGCCGGCGCGGTGCATGTAGTAGTACATGGGTGCCTTGAGCAGTGCCACCTTCTCTACCTTGCGCAGCAGCGGGTAGATTATGGCGAGGTCTTCGTAGAGGGCTCCCGTGGGAAAGCGCAGGTCGTGGAAGAGCTGCCTATCGAAGAGGCGGCTGCACGCCGAGTGGTTGAGTTCGCCCTGATAGAAGACGGTGCTAATGGCCTGCTCTTGTGTGAAGGTCTTGCACTGAGCGTTGTGCACGTTAGCCTCGCGTGGCGTGTCGCCGTCTTTTAGCTCTTGCCAGGTGCAAGCGGCAATCTGCGCGCCAGTTGTTTCAATGGTGTGCAGCAGAGCCTCCACAAAGCGTGGATGCACATAATCGTCGGCGTCGATAAAGGTGACATATTGGCCTTGTGCCACATCGAGCCCAGCGTTGCGTGCGTCGCTCAGCCCTCCATTGGCTTTGTGAATGACTCGCACATTCCGGTATTTAAGGTCATAGTCATCGCAGATGTCGCCACTGGTGTCATGGCTGCCGTCATCCACGAGTATTATCTCCAGGTCGGTATAGGTTTGCGCTAAGACCGAGTCGATACAACGTGCAAGATAATCTTGCACGTTGTAGATCGGTATGATTACGCTAACCATTGCCATTTTTTTAGACTTCCTAGAAGTTCTAGATCCACTAGAGATTCTAGATTTTGCATTGTGCATTGTGCATTATGCATTGATTTACCGCACTTTCTTTTAGACTTCCTAGAAGTTCTAGATTCACTAGAGATTCTAGATTTTGCATTATGCATTGTGCATTATGCATTGATTTACCGCACTTTCCACTCAAAGCCGTCTTTGGTGTCTTTCACGTCGAAGCCAGCTTCGTTCAGGCGGTCGCGGATGAGGTCGCTCGTGGCCCAGTCCTTGGCGGCCTTGGCACTCTTGCGCATCTCGAGCAGCAGGTCCACGGCCTTGCGGTAAGGCTCCAGGTTCACGTTGTCGCCACCGGCAGCGTCGTCGCGCACTCCCAGTACGTCGAAGAGATAGGTCTGGAACGTGGCCTTGAGGGCATCGATGTCGGGCTGCGAGAGCGTGGCATTGCCGTCGTTCACTTGGTTGATGACCTTGCAGGCGTCGAAGAGCGTGGCGATTACCTGTGCAGTGTTGAGGTCGTCGTTCATCGCCTCGGCACAGCGTGCTGCGTAGTCTTCGAGTGTGACACTCGAGGTGGGAGCAGCTTTGAGCTCGCCCAGGCGGTGCCACCCGTCCATCATGCGCTCGTAGGCCTTCTCGGCGGCTTTGAGAGCTTCGTTAGAGAAGTCAACGGTGCCGCGGTAGTGCGCTTGGAGGATGAAGAAGCGAATGGTCATGGGCGAGTAGGCCTGCTCAAGCATCTCGTGGTTGCCGGTGAAGAACTCCTCAAGGGTGATGAAGTTGCCCAGCGACTTGCCCATCTTCTGGCCATTGATGGTGATCATGTTGTTGTGCATCCAGTAGTGTACCATGTCGTCGCCCTGGCTGGCCACCGACTGCGCTATCTCGCACTCATGGTGCGGGAACACGAGGTCCATGCCGCCGCCGTGAATGTCGAAGTGCGCCCCTAGGTATTTGCGGCCCATGGCGGTACACTCGCAGTGCCAGCCCGGGAAGCCGTCGCTCCAGGGCGATGGCCACCGCATGATGTGCTCGGGCTGTGCCTTCTTCCACAGGGCGAAGTCGGCCTGGTTGCGCTTCTCATCCACTCCCTCAAGGGTGCGGCTGTTGTTGATCACGTCCTCGAGGTTGCGGCCACTCAGGCGCCCATATTTGTGGTCTTTGTTATATTTCTCCACGTCGAAATACACGCTGCCGTTGCTCTCGTAGGCATAGCCGTTATCGAGAATTTCCTGCACCAGCTGCTCCTGCTCGATGATGTGGCCGGTGGCGTGAGGCTCGATGCTGGGAGGCAGCACGTTCAGAGCCTGCATGGCGGCATGGTAGCGGTTAGTGTAGTGCTGCGCCACCTCCATGGGCTCGAGCTGCTCGAGGCGTGCCTTCTTTGCTATCTTGTCCTCGCCCTCGTCGGCATCCTGCTCAAGGTGCCCCACGTCGGTGATGTTGCGCACATAGCGCACCTTGTAGCCCAAGTGCTTGAGATAGCGAAAGAGCACGTCAAAGGTGATTGACGGGCGCGCGTGCCCCAAGTGCGGGTCGCCATAGACCGTGGGGCCGCACACATACATCCCCACATGCGGCTCCTGCAAGGGCTTGAACAGCTCCTTGCGCCGAGTGAGAGTGTTGTATATGAATAGTTGATGATCCATGATCAAGTGTTAGGTGTTAAGTGTTAAGTGTTAAGTAGGGACAAGGCGTGCCTTGTCCGCCCATAATCTCATCACTGCCTTCCATAAACAGTTCGTTCCACGTTCTCCGTTCCCCGTTTAACGTGCCTTTGGCGCTATTAGGCTTGTCCCTTAGGCAGTGGGAAGTCCATGATGCCGTCGTTGTTCTTCACTTGGCGGGGACGTATTTCGCCAAAGTTGGCCTCATACTTGTCGATGTTCTCCTTCATGGCATAGAGCAGCTGCTTAGCATTCTCAGGAGTCATGATGATGCGGCTCTGCACGCGAGCTTTGGGGGTGTTAGGAGCCACGAAGATCATATCCATCACAAAGTCGTTAGGAGAGTGAGAAATCACTGCCAGGTTAGCATAGCGGCCCTGCATTTCGTCGTTAGGAACTTCAATTTGAATTTGGTTTTGTTTTTTTTCGTTTGCCATTTCTGTAATATTTTTATGAGTTATTTATCAATTGGAGTGCAAAGGTACGAAATAGTTGGCAGTAATCGCCATTTCGACGCTAGTTTTTTGAAAAAAGTAGCACGAAAATAATATAGGTGGGTTCTATAAATTAATTGAGATGGATTTTGAATTTATGTCGAGCAGGTTTTTATTCAAAGTTGAAGAATAGTAGCGGACTACATTTCAAGACTTTGGATAAAAAGATGCCGACAGAAAACAAAATACAACCTAAACACTATTATACTTTATATTAATTTATAGAACCCCACTATAGCTTTGTCCCTACATTCCACGTTCAACCGATAAACTATAAATCAGTGAGCAAGTTAACCCCTTGCGGAACTTGAGAATAGTTATTTTACTCATCATCCTCGGGCGGCTCAAGCATGCCTCTCACCGCCTGGTCAAAGTCTGAGTCGATGCGCTGGGTGGGGTTGAACAGTTCATATTCCTGTTCGGCTTTTTTCTTTGCTTGTGCCGCCGATATGCGTCCACGGTCGGGCAGGATGCGGTAGTCGTTGAATGTGAGGAAGCGGTTAACACTTGCGGCAAACTGCTCCATCGTGAACGTGTTCTCGCGCTCAATCTGCATCTCGATGTAATCGAAATAGGCTGTCACTGTCCGTTCAAGCTGCCTTATCTGTTTCTCAGTAAGATAATTCTTTGCTATTGACACGTCCGATTTGAGAATCCGCCCGTCAGGAGCATATTTCCAAGTGGTCAACCCCATGTGGTCTTTTGTGTGGTCGGCACTGCTGTAGATAATCTCTGCGGCAGTCTGCCCTGTGATGGCATAGTGGAAGCGGTTCTGCACCATGGCGTAGAACTCTTTTGTCGTGGGTGAGTCGCGGTTATAGTCGATGCTGCATTCAGCATATATGTCGGTTATTTGCTGCCATATCCTGCGCTCGCTGGCGCGGATGGAGCGCACCCGTTCGAGCAACTCGCGGAAGTAGTCTTTTCCGAACACGGCGTTGCCCTGTTTCAATCGGTTATCGTCGAGCACAAACCCCTTGCGGATATATTCGTTCAGCACCTTGGTCGCCCACTGGCGAAACCGAGTTGCCCTGACTGATGATACACGGTAGCCCACCGCTATTATGGCGTCAAGATTGTAGAATTCTGTAACGCGTTTAACCTCACGCGACCCTTCAAATTGAACTATTTCCATTTTGGAAATAGTTGCCGCTTCAGTCAGTTCACCCTCGGCATAAATGTTTTTCAGATGTTTGCTGATGGCGGGAACCCCAACACCAAAAAGTTGTGCCATCGCTTTCTGTGTCGCCCATATTGTTTCGTCCTTGACTACTACCTGCACTCGCCCATCCTCCTCAGGTAGGCTGTAGAGTAAAAAATGTATCTCGTTGCTCATTTCTACATCAAGATTAATATCGTTCTCTCCTTCAACTCATGATGCGCTCGCGTTCGGCAAGCAGCTGTTTGAGCTGTTTCACAACGTGCAAAGTTAAAAAAAAATCAATAAAAAGGCTATAAACGTGGCAAAAAATCAAGCAACAATGCAAGTTGTCTGCACGAAAATAATGGCTATAGAGATGAAAAAACCACAAAAAAAGATGATTTTTGGGGCGAAAAACGCATCTTTTTGGGTATAAAAAACGAGGAAAAATAGAGCAAAACACAATAGGTTGATATATAATATTTTACAAAGCAAAAATGTCCACGTTGTTACAGGATTTTTCGCCTTTTTTACAGCGGTTGTCCCCCATGTTTCAAAAGTTGTCCCGAAGGTTATAACACCTGGGCTTGCCGCCATTGTAATTTTGCACCGTCAACACAAACCACCAGTTGGCGAGTGGCGACAAAACAGAATGAAAAAAGAAATTTTAGTTTACACATTATTATTAATCATTTAAAAAAATCATCGATTATGAAAAAGTTAGTTTTATTGTCAGCAGTAGTTTTAGCAGTGGCTTTTGCATCTTGCAAAACTGACCCCGCCACCAGCACCAGCACTCCCGCCGAGACCACCGAGAACGTTCAGAACACTCCCGCCGAGGCCACCGAGAACGTTCAGAACACTCCCGCCGAGGGCACCAGCGCAGCAGCTCCCGAGAACAAGGACGCCGCCCAGGTGAGCGAGAACAAGGACACCGCCGCTCCCGAGGCCGAGCAGGCAACTGAGAAGAAGACCGAGGAGACCAAAGAGAACAGCAAGTAAAAGTTATTAATTTCAAAAAAATCATCGATTATGAAAAAGTTAGTTTTATTGTCAGCAGTAGTTTTAGCAGTGGCTTTTGCATCTTGCAAAACTGACCCCGCCACCAGCACCAGCACTCCCGCCGAGGCCACCGAGAACGTTCAGAACACTCCCGCCGAGACCACTGAGAACGTTCAGAACACTCCCGCCGAGGGCACCAGCGCAGCAGCTCCCGAGAACAAGGACGCCGCCCAGGTGAGCGAGAACAAGGACGCCGCCGCCCCCGAGGCCGAGCAAGCAACTGAGAAGAAGACCGAGGAGACCAAGCCCGAGGCTTAACTCCTTAAAAAACAAGACCGTGCCCCAGAGAAATCATTGAGGCACGGTCTTCTGTTTTTCATTTTTTTAAATTGCCTTTTATAATAAATAATTAGTATTTTATGATTTTATCAAAAAATGCATTACCTTTGCAGTCGGTAAGACTCTGTTTTGCCTACATTTTGATAAAAGAAGCGTTATGCTCATCTTGTGTTGGAAAACGTAGGAACTTTTCTAAAAAAATCGCAAGAGTGGCACAGCGGTTCTCACGCTTAGCGTGGGCTGCATTTCCACATCTTCGATTTTTGGTTTCCTACGACCATCCAACAAAGTGCGGTATATCAGTTCACGCTTTGTTTTTTAATGCCTAATAGAACTGAAAGGGCTATGCTTTAATGCCAAATGAAACGAAAACAGCTAATTTTCACACTTATATTATTTTGGATTGTTGTAATTGGAAGTGCAACTTTTTTAGTATTTCGATATATTGATAATAAAACAGACAGATTGCATAGCGAAATAGCTGATAGTATTAGAACCCTTTTTGAAGGGCAAGAATCATCAGGCCAATATTACAATGCTCTCAATAGCGGTTTTTTTGATGATGTTTTTAGTGGCTGTTCTGTTAAGCATTATAAAGAAATACCAATACCAAATTATTCGTCAAGTAGTTTTGAAAAACAACTTGAAAAGAGACATTTAGAGGATTGGAAAGATAGTTATGGAGACCTGTCCTCTTTATATTTACTAAATTGGGGGGATAAATACCCCAACAATAAAGACCAAGGTTGGTGTTTAGTTCGTTTATATTGTCCAGGTTTCAAAGATGAGGAATTTATAGCTCAAAGTTATATTTTCCCATATGAAGTGGGCTTAAAGGGAGGCGGTTATGCTTCTGTTCAAGATGCTGTTAATGTGGCATATAATTTCTATACAACAGATAGCAAATCTTCATTCTCAAATCGTTTTAGAAGGGGCTCTGTGCAAGAGTTATGGTCTAAAATTTATAGTTATACAAATGAATATTTTTCCATTGTGAGGAATAGCACAAATGCAAATAGTCGTTATGTGGGGAGAGGCATTCCGGGTACTGAACCATCAGAATTCGGTTTAGCTTCACCTGCTTACTTTGAAAATGGATATATGCATAACGGTTTTTATCGAGTCTTTATCGCTTCTTCACAAGAAACTAAATACATGCTATATAAAAATGAATCTGCCATAAAAAATGATAGAAACAATCTCTTGATGTGGTGGCTTCTTGGATTAACAATAGCTTTTTGGTCTATTATCTTACCTCTGACAATCTCTCAAATAAAACAAAATAAAAAAAATAAAGAGACATTAAAAGAAAGGCTTTGTCGTCTGTGCAATCCAAAAGAATTCGTTGCTAACTATAATAAAGACCGACTTAATGCAGCCAATGAAATATACAAAGAATTGATTGATGTGAAAGAAAACAATCATGAGGCATTATCGTCATTAGCAAACCGCGCCATAAAAGAATTAGGCATCTCTATAGTTGACGAAAGCGAACTGGAAGTATTGAAGGAAAGAGCAAATCCATCAAATTTTACGAAACCATATGATCCTGATAAGGTGTCTATAGCTAATGAGGTATATTCATTGCTGGAGAAAGAGAGGTTGACATACGAAGATTATACTAAAGTTAAGTCCCTTATTGAAAAACTTTGAACTCATTTCATTTTTTAAAACAGATACAATGAAAATTACAGGTGTTATTCTACTGATTTTTGCTGCGCTTAATTTTATTGTGGCTATCATTGGGGTCGCAAATGGTTTTGAAGCAGCAGCACAAAAGTTTGACGCCGCAATACTTTTGGGCGTTATTGGTAGTGTTTTATTTTTTTTCGGCAATAAGAAGTCGAAAAAGGAAGATACTCAAGAAAATATCAAGTAAATAATAGTTTTATTCATCATTTAATAAACAATTGATTATGAAAAAGTTAGTTTTATTGTCAGCAGTAGTTTTAGCAGTTATGATGACCTCTTGTTGGTGAACTCCTTATACTGATAATTCAGGAAGTAAGTGGAGAGTACAGAGAATGCAAACAATGTATCTACTTCAATCACCATAGAAGAGAATCAGGCACCCACAGTGAAAGAAGATGCTCAAACCCCAACCGAGAAAGAAGGGGCTCAATTAGCCTCAAGTGAAGAGAAGACCAATGAGGAAACTCAAGAAGTAAGCAAGTAAGAGTTGGGAGAAATGCTTGCACACCTCAAGATTTTTGACGATATTAGCAAATAAGTTGAGCATAGCGGTGATCTTGGTAGTTTTAAAAACGACCACTAAATTGCTATAATCAACTTATTAATAAAACACTTACACCAATTGGTAAAAACGTATTTTTATGAAACTATCACACGATATTAAAACAGTGGTCAAACAAGAAGGAGTTTCAATCCTTTCTGAAGAAAGATTTGTGAATATTCTTAATGATATGAATTCATTTGAAAATGATATCGCACTTCAGAACGTGTTTAAAGATTTGATAAAGAAAGGCTTTATTTCAAAAATATCATCTATCTATGATGTCTCAGATAAAACATCTTTGATTCAGAGGATTAAATCAAAAACTGGTTATGACTCTGATATTATAACAACAATTGTTGATGCTGTTTTATTTGGTTTAGATAAAAAGATTGAAGATAGTTCAAGTTCGTCAATACCGTCAAATACATCACCATCAAATTCTCCTGCTAAAAATAACAGAAAATCCAAATGGTGGATTTGGCTACTTGTGTTTGGACTTATTGCAGCCATTGGTAGTATTTTTCTTTTCTCGTCTAATGATAAAAGGTTGTATCGAATACAAGAAAATGGCAAATATGGTTTCATAGATAGTTTGGGGAATGTTGTCATAACTCCTCAATACAAATACGTTAGTGATTTCACTAAAGATGGTTATGCTTTAATCATCTCATCAATGAATTCAGTAAATGATAATATTTCAATTAAATATGGATATATTAATAAAAAAAACAAATTAGTTATTGATACAACAAACGTTTATTCAATAAGTAAAAAAGCATTTCTTTTATATCATAATTTGGATGCAGATAAGCTTATTAAAGCCTATAATAAAGGGGAACTTAGTTTTACAGCCTCATTCTTAAATGAATTACTTCTTATCAATGATAGATTTGTTTACCAAGACCATCAAAGTTGTTTAGGATATAAGTTTGGTTACAAGAACTCAAATAATGAAATTGTCATTCCTGCAAACTATTCATACTGCAGAGCATTCATAGAAGACGTTGCTTTTGTTAAAGAAGCATTAAAGTATGATACGCAAAGAGATAAAGACTATTTGACTCCTTTTATTAATAGTTATTCTTTGATTGATAAAAATGGTAATTATATATCTGAACGTGCATTTGTATGGACTCAAGATTTTAACGGAGGTAAAACTTGGGTGAAAAAAGCTGTTCTTAGAAAGGAGGAAAATGGTGAAATAGACACTTCTACTGATTTTTTACAAATAGATAAAACAGGTAAAACCATACTCGGACCAATACCAACATCACCAAAATCTGCCATTTTTAATTCAAGAGATAACGATTTATATCTTTATCTTATTGATTATTTTGATAGCAAATATGTTGCTTATACATATATTAATAATGATGGAAATTTAGCAACCACCAATAGTACTCCAGACTATATTTCTTTTGATAGTATTTTTGTTGATGCAACAATGTTCTCTCAAGGTTACGCAGCTATAAGGGTTTTCGAAAACAATGAAAACAAAACCCCTAGGTGGATCTTCATTGACAAAAAATTTAATTTTCCAAATGAAGTATTCTATGATTCAGTAATTTATTTCAGCAATGACTTATGTCCTGTAATGAAAGCATCAGAACTCAAAGGTTTTGGAAAATGGGGGTTCGTAGATACTAGTTTCAAAATTGCAATTGATTATAAATTTGATGAAGTCAGCGTGTTTAGAGGAGCTCTTGCATACGCTAAAATATCTGGAACCGTTGTTGACAGGGAGGGATATATAAATCAAAAAGGCGAATTCATTTGGAGTACAGAGAGGAAGAAAAAGTAAATCAGCATAAAATATGGCGAAAGAGATGAAAAATCACAAAAAAAGATGATTTTTTTGGTGAAAAACGCATCTTTTTGGGCATAAAAAACGAGGAAAAATAGAGTAAAACACAATAGGCTGATATATAACATTTTACAAAGCAAAAATGTCCACATTGTTACAGGATTTTTCGCCTTTTTTCAGCGGTTGTCCCCCATGTTTCAAAAGTTGTCCCGAAGGTTATAACACCTGGGCTTGCCGCCATTGTAATTTTGCACCGTCAACACAAACCACCAGTTGGCGAGTGGCGACAAAACAGAATGAAAAAAGAAATTTTAGTTTACACATTATTAATCATTTTAAAAAATCATCGATTATGAAAAAGTTAGTTTTATTGTCAGCAGTAGTTTTAGCAGTGGCTTTTGCATCTTGCAAAACTGACCCCGCCGCCAGCACCAGCACTCCCGCCGAGACCACCGAGAACGTTCAGAACACTCCCGCCGAGGCCACCGGCGCAGCAGCTCCCGAGAACAAGGACGCCGCCCAGGTGAGCGAGAACAAGGACGCCGCCGCCCCCGAGGCCGAGCAGACAACTGAGAAGAAGACCGAGGAGACCAAGCCCGAGGCCTAACTCCTTAAAAAACAAGCCCGTGCCCCAGAGAACGCAATGAGGCACGGTCTTCTGTTTTTTGTTACCCCATGTGGAATAGCCACACACAAACAATTGACTACCAACAAATAAAAAGCTGATAAAATGAAAAATTTCTTTCAAATAGTTTTTTCGGGCATAGGCGTTGGTTGCGGCTTCATTTTTGCCACTTTTTTATCACTAATAGTAGGATACATTTTTGGCGCTAAAGTGGGGCAATGCACCAGCTCTAAAGCTACAGAGACATCATATGCCAATTTAGGGTTCGATTTTGAAAATGAGATGAAAATATCTAATGCACTGTTAAATGGCCTGCATTGGTGCATGATTAACGACACATCGTTATGGAAATCCTCCTTTATGAAGACCGAGGAATACAAGAACATAGATACCCTTGTGCAATGGGACGATTTTTATGACATTGACTGGAAAGCCAAAGAATCTCCCAGTTACGAAGATTTGGAATTCTTTCACAAATAAAGAGAAAAAATGAAAAAAGATCATATAATTATTATAGTTGCCATGGCAGCTGTTTCTTTGCTTGTGGGAACTTGCTCATTTTCTTGTGGAAAAAATTTAAATACTACGCCAGACTTCCGAAAGACCAATAATGAAGCGGAAGAATACCTGCTTGACCGCGAGAAAAGATTTCATAAGGCACTGCTCGATGGCCTTAAGTGGTACATGAAAAACGACAGTGCCTCATGGAATAGTGCCTTTGTGAAAACAGAGGAGTATGAGAGAATTAAAAACCTGATTGGTGATGAATGTGAAGAGTTCAGTGCCAATGAAGAAGAAAAGTAGTTCGTTTGAACCCCCACAGAAAAACTTATTGGTTATGAAGAAATTATTTGTGTTAGTGGCCGTCGTTGCCAGTGCGTCGCTATACTCTTTCCCGGTATGCCCCACCACCGAGGAGAAGGCGGACTGGGATTATATTAATGCTAAAAGAACGGGAATAGACGTGAAAATCCAGCTGTCGGAAAGAAGAGCCACTCATTTTGATCATAATTCATCAGGGCATAGTGAATATGAGTGTAGCTCGGTCAGCAGCTTCGAGCCTTAAAGTAAGTGAGTTCTCTTTAAAAAGTTCATATTTTGAATCTATCGTCACAAAATCACGCGAGACAAAAAAATCAAAACATTGATTTTTCAGCGGATAAAAATTAGTTTTAATTCGCATAATTCGCCGTTTTTTTCGAGTGGACTCAATGCGTGATTATTTGGTTGTTTTAGCCTCTTTGCACTGGGTGTATAATGCTGGGCAGTTGCTCACCACGAAGTATTTGCTGCCCTCGGGCTTTACCACTTCCACGCCGCGCCAGTTGGTGTCCCAACCCTTGCTGTCGATGAGCAGGTAGATGACGGTGCCTTTCAAGAACTGGCTTTCCTGGTACTTCTTGTTGGGGTCAACTTTCATGTTGATGGAGAAGGGCGGCTCCACGCTGTATCCATTCTCGGGGGTGGCGCCGTTGAGCAGAGCCCAGGCGATATAGGGGCGGGCATAAAACTGGTCGTTGCCCATTATCTCGCGCAGTCGCTCCACAGTGCTGTTGTAGTTGGTCGTGGTGTTGTTAAGGCGCAGCGCCTCTTCGCCGTCGGTGCGGTTGTTGCGGTATAGCTCAAACGCCATTACCTGCAATGCCGCAGCGCCTTGAGGCTCTGTGCCCAGTGTATCTTGCATCTGTTTCCACTGGTCGATGTTCTTAGGGAAGGCGCTAAACTCCACGCTGGTGGCGGCGTCGGGCTTCCAAGTGCTGTGGTCAATGCTGCCCGTGCACGATGCCTCAATGGTGTTGTCGCTTCGCTGGTGTTGTCGCTCCGCTAGTGTTGTCGCTTCGCTGGTGTTGTCGCCTCGCTGGTTTTTGCACGCAGTGGTTGTGACTCCGGCAATCATGAGAGTCGTGACAGCCATAATAATTGTCTTTGAGATTTTCATGTAGTCTTGTTCAGGATGTTCAACAATTCACAAAAGTAAGTGTTTTATTGCATAAACGCAAAATAATCGTGAAAATTTAGCTAAATCTTGCTCTTTAGGAGGGTTTGTGCTAATTTTGCGGCAGCAAATCAGCTGACATGACCCAAGAACTTGAAGATTACATACTTGCCCACATCGATGCCGAGCCCGAGCATCTGCACCAGCTCGACCGCGACACGCACATCGAGCTGCTCTACTCGCGCATGTGCTCTGGACACCTGCAAGGCCGGCTACTCAAGATGCTCGTGCGCATGATTCGTCCCAAGCGGGTGCTGGAGCTGGGAACCTACTCGGGCTACTCGGCGCAGTGCCTTGCCGAGGGACTGCTCGACGACGATGCCATCATCCACAGCATCGAGATAGAGGATGAGCTTGAGGACTTCTTGCGCAACCATTTCGAGCAATCGCCTGTGGGCGACCGCATTACCCTCCACATTGGCGACTGCCGTGAGATAGTGCCGCAACTTGGCGGCAACTTCGACCTGGTGTTTATCGATGCCAACAAGCGGCAATATGTCGATTACTTCAACCTCGTCATCGACCATGTGAAGCCCGGCGGGTTCATCATCGCCGACAACACCCTGTGGGACGGCAAGGTCACCGACCTCCACGGCAAGAAGCTCGACGACCAGACCCGCGGCATCCTCGACTTCAACGACCTAGTAGCCCGCGACCCACGGGTAGAGACCGTGATCCTGCCCCTGCGCGACGGCCTCACGATACTCTATAAAATGCATAATTGACTTTGCCTTTGTTTTTGTTGCATTTTTGCTGAAAAAAAGGTAATAATTCAATGATTTGTTGCGTTATAGAATAAATTGTGAAAGGCAACCGAGTACCAACCCTTAAAGACTTAGCGTTATGAAACACGGTAAATCAGTATGCAACACGCTCAAGCAAATCAGGCTTGACGTTGCTCGTGCCAATGGCATTGATTACGTTCCTGCTCCATGCACCCACAAGGGCGACTGCGCTGGCACGTGCCCTGCGTGTGAGAGTGAGGTGGAATATCTTGAGAAAGAGATTGCCCGTAGGCATTCTTTGGGCAAAGCTGTGCTGATTGCCGGTATTGGGCTCACAAGCCTCACTGCAATGGCCAGTAACACATCAAGTAATGTTGCGACCGCTTCGCCCAATAGCATTCAGAGTCAAGTGAGCGACACAACGCTTCAAAACGAAGTTTTTGGCATGAATCCTCATCGCATGCCCAGCTTTCCTGGCGGTGATGCGGCGTTGATGAGGTTTATAAGTGAGCATGTGGTATATCCTGCCGAAGCCTACAAGAATCATATTGAAGGCAAGGTGATTGTACAATTCCTTATAGAAGAAACTGGCAAGGTGGGTGAGGTGAAAGTGGCCCGCTCGGTAAGTGAGGAGCTCGATCGTGAAGCCGTACGTGTCATAAAACTTTTGCCTGATTTCATACCAGCTTACAACCGCATCAAGAACGAACCAATGAAGATATGGTACACTCTGCCCGTCACCTTCAAGATTCCCAAAAGTGAAGACACCCAAGTCACCGAATAACACAATCACGATGATTACAAGATGCCGTCCCCATTTTACATTTGGAGACGGTTTCTTATTCTTGGGATGAGTGCTCTTTCTTGTAATTGTTGTAAATCTTTTTCAGTTGCTTCTCGATCTCGCTTTGCGGGCGGTCGAGTTCGCTCAAGGCAACTCGAAAGGTGCTCGTGTTCTCCATGCTGTCGTGGTACTTGATGATGAGTGTGAGCTGTGTGCCGCTAATGCGGCTGTAGGAGCTTTTAAACTTTACCTTGTCGCACTGCTCAAAGGGTATCACATGGGCCAATCCGTTGTCATAGATGACGAAATTATCATCGCCGACGGCAAACGCTGGAATGCCGCGACCGCTCATGCTGGCTTTCCTGTAGTTCTCAAATACCGAGAGAATGATGCCCAGGGTTATCAGGAAATAGGGGACAATTATCACATATCCTTGCCATTGCGAGAACATGAACGATAGCTCCCAGTGTAAGTAGCTAAACACGGCAAAGGCTACTAACAGCATCGACAAGATGGTGTAAACAACCGCCTTAGCAACCGCTTTGCCCTTGTGGTAATAATATTGATGAGTGGTTTGCATGAGAATGAATATCTACTGCAAAGTTACAAAAAAGTATTATTCATGACAAACTTTCCTTATTTTTGACCGTTTTTGGAAGAAATGTGCGCCATTTTGGTACACATTTCATGGAAATGTATTATCTTTGCAGTCTAAATTAGTAACAACACTAAATTTTGAGATTATGATTATAGTAAGCACTCGCGATTTTCGTGCTAATCAAGGCCGTTATCTCCATCAAGCCCGCAATGGTGAGGACGTGATAATTAAGTCGCGCGACCACGGCAGCTTCAAGATTACCCCTGTGACCAAGGATGACACCGTCTATAGCATGGAGGAACTGGCAACGATGGCAGCCGAAGCAGAAGTTGAGTACAATTCTGGCAAAGGTTATCACAAAAGAGATGACGAGAGTATGGAACAGTTTTTAAGTAGGCTTACCAATGTATAAGATCTTTTTTTCAGAAAAAGCTAAAGTAGGCTTAAAGAAACTGCAAAAAGAAAGTCCTCAACTTATAAAAAAATTAGAAAAACTTCTAATTGAGATTGAACGCCATCCCACAAAAGGGACAGGACAAGTTGAGCAACTTAAGTATTTGGGGCCAAACGCTTATTCACGTAGAATTAATAAAAAGCATCGCATTGTGTATAGAGTTCTTAATGATGTTGTGGAAGTGATAATAATCTCAGTGTTTGGATATTACGAATAATTTGAAAATAATAATATGGAATCAACAAGACTACAGAAGATACAGAGACAGATACAGAAAGACCTGAGTGAGATATTTCGCGAGGACACCGCCAAGATGCGTGGGGTGCTGGTGTCGGTTAGCAACGTGCGCGTGTCGCCCGACCTGAGCATAGCCCGTGTGCACCTGAGCGTGTTCCCGAGCGAGAAGGGTCAGGAAATCATCGACACTGCCAACCGCAACGAGAAGACCATTCGCTATGCCCTAGCGCAGCGCGTGCGCAACCAGCTGCGCAAGACCCCCGAGTTGGTGTTCTACATCGACGACTCGCTCGACTACATCGAGCACATCGACGAGCTGCTTAAGAAGTAATGCTTAATGCACAATGCCTAATGCTTAATGCACAAAAATTACTAGAATATCTAGAAAGTCTATAAAGACAAGGCACGCCTTGTCCCTACTTAACACTTTACACTTAACACTTATCACTTAAAATAGATGGCTCTGTCGTTGAAAATAGCGCTTCGCTACTTGAAGTCGAAGAAGGCTCACAATGCGGTGAACATCATCAGCATAGTCTCGATATGCGGTGTGGTGGTGACCACTGCCGCACTGGTGTGTGTGTTGAGTGTGTTTAATGGCTTCTCTAGCGTGATACATGGCAAGCTCGCCAAGCTCGACCCGCAGGTTGCCGTGTGCCCTGCACAGGGCAAGACCATAGCCAACGCCGACAGCACCATTGCTGTGATAGCCAGTGTTGATGGGGTTGACAAGGCCATGCCGGTGATTGAGGACCAGGCACTTGCCGTCTTTGCCGATTACCAGATGCCAGTGCGGCTCAAGGGTGTTCCACGCAACTACAACGAGATCAACTCCATCGACAGTGTGATTGTTGACGGCTCCTTCGCCCTCGACGACGAGGTGGGCAACAGTTATGCCATAGTAGGTGCCGGCCCTGCCGTGAACCTGCGTCTTGTAGCCAATGGGCTGCGCATGCTTCAGTTCTACGCACCCCGGCGCGAAGGCCAGGTCAATGTGTCTAACCCCATCGACGCCTTCACCAGCGACTCACTCTTTGTGAAGGGCATCTTCCAGGTGCAGCAATCATCCTACGACCAAGATCTAATCTTTGTGCCTATCGACAAGGCCAGAGAGCTCTTCGACTACGACACCGAGGCCACGCAAATCGAGCTCAAGCTCAAGGATGGTGCCCCAGAGAAAGATGTGATCAAGCAGCTGGAGCAAGCACTGGGCCCCAACTTTGTTGTGAAAGACCGGTTGATGCAGCAGTCGGAGTCGTTCCGCATGGTGAATGTGGAGAAATGGGTGACATTTTTGCTGCTCACGTTCATCATGATCATTGCCACGTTCAACATCATCAGCACCCTCTCGCTGCTCATTATCGAGAAAGACGAGAGCATAGTCACCTTCCAGAACTTGGGGGCCACCAGCAAGCAAATCACGCGCATCTTTGTTGCCGAGGGATGGCTCATCACCATGCTTGGGGCACTGCTGGGAATAGTGCTGGGACTGCTGCTGTGCTTGGGTCAGCAGACCTTTGGGTGGCTCAAGATAGGTGCCGACCCCACTCAGGTCATCGTCAATGCCTATCCGGTGAAGGTGGCGTGGACCGATATGCTCGTGGTGCTGCTGCTCGTTGCCGCTATAGGTTTCGTGACGTCGCTGGTGACCAGCACCATCATGCGCCGCAGGTTGCGTCGCCAGGCACCCAAGTCTTTGGCATAAGATTTGCAGATTTTTGTTTTTTAAAAACGCAAATTCTATGAACGACAATATATATAACCCCTATGTGATGCCCATCTTCAGGCAGATGGGCAACGAGCGGTCGTTTGCCGGCACCGCTTTTTGCATCGACGACTATCTGGTGACTGCCGGTCATGTGCTCACTTATCCAGCCACATGCTATGTGCGCAACGGCAATGATTACCTCCCGTTGCATTTCGACCAGTGGCTGCCCGAGCAACTGCCCACCGACGACCACACGGGCTATGACATAGCTTTTTACCCTATTCCTGGCTTGCGGAGCCCTCTCTCGCTAGCTGGCAGTGACGCCGAGCCTAACGACCACCTCGACATCGTGTGCTGGCAGATGCGTGGCATCAGGCCAGTGCAGGTATCTACTCAAGGTCTTGTCATTAAGGATCCAGATCTAAATGGTTACTTCCGCCTAGCTACCGTGGATTATATCACCCACGGCTGTAGTGGCTGCCCCGCCTTTGGTGGCGATGGCAAGGTCTATGGCATGGTCACGATGGGCCGCAGCAACGTCGATGCCAAGAACCTGGCTCCCTTGCCTCGGCAGATGGAGCAGAACACGTGCTGGGCGTTCAAGACGAGCTACATAAAGCGCTTTTTGCCGCTTCGCTAGTTTTGTCGCTTCGCTGGTTTTGTCGCTTCGCTGGTTTTGGCGCTTCGCTGGTTTTGTCGCTTCGCTGGTTTTGTCGCTTCGCTGGTTTGGGCGCTTCGCTAGTTTTGCCGCTTCGCTGGTTTGGGCGCTTCGCTGGTTTTGGCGCTTCGCTGGTTTTGGCGCTTCGCTGGTTTTGGCGCTTCGCTAGTTTTGTCGCTTCGCTGGTTTGGGCGCTTCGCTGGTTTTGGCGCTTCGCTGGTATTTTTGCTTCGCTTTTTTGTAATTATCTAATATTGACTTAAATAAATTTTTTCTTATGGCACCATCATCAACACCACTCTGGCTAGACCTCAGGACAGAATATATCGACGATAACTTTGACAACCTAGTAGAATACCTGCGCAAGGCCGACAAAGAGGATAGTTTTTATAAAAAAACTCTAGACTTGCTAGAAAAACGCATAGCAGAGCTGAACAGCGAATTAAGCAGTTGTCCATTATATGCCGAGCGCGACGACAAGGACACAACCCTTAAAAAGGCTCGAATGCTGGCGGTGTATCTTCTCGTCGGCGATGGTAATTCAAAAAGCAGTGCCGAGTCGTTTGTGACTTTAATGAAAATGCTGTCGATGCTGTGGCCCAATCATGCCAAGGCACTAATAGGCAAGGCGATAGAGCGTCTTGTCAACAGGGATGTCATAAACCTGGGATTTACATGGCAAAATTATAACGATATACCCACCGAACTCTTCACGTTTAACCTGATTAACAATGCAAAATTTAGTAATCCCATCAATAACAATAAATATATTTCCTCTCACGGCACAATAATACTTAACAATAATGGTGTGCACTTGAGCAGCAAGTCGCTTAAAGACAGCTATAAGTTGCTCACTGGTGGTGCCAGGTCGATGGACACTGGCTTGCACATGGCAGTGGTTACCCAGGCTAGCGAGAAACTAAAAAAGAGCCAGGAGAATGACATAAAGGCCGTTGATAAATTTGTGAAAGACCTGAAGCTCGATTTTCAAAATGCCAAGCAGAGTGTGAGTCCAGGCTACAAGCGCTACTACACCAATGGCGATGAGGCAACAATAATAGTGACTCAAAAACAAAACAAAGTTATCTCGGTTAGAACCATCGATGAGAATTATGACACTATTGAAGGGCATATCGCAATCAACAGAGCCAGCATAGATTATTATAAAAGAGACGATATCTATAATTTCTTTCAAGAGGGCGACATCCTAAAAGCTACGGTAAAGAGTGTATATAAGAAAGAGTTTGATTTTGAGAAACAATTTGTCGATTTCATTTTAGACGACTGCGAAATCAACGACTTTAACGAAGATAATTTTGCTCAATGTGTCATCGTCAATAACAACGAGAACAAGTCTAGGTCGCACATGGTGTGGATTAATGACTATGGTCACCCCATCAAGACTTTCTATGACGACCGCTTTGAGGTGGGGGCGCAGGCCTATCTGAGCATCAAAGAAATAAACGATGAGTACAGGACGATATATGGTAACATAGTAGAGGGTCCCTTAGAGACCAACAACGAGTTTAACCCCCTGGAGGTGCAAAGGGCGTGTTTCAGGAGTTTTATTGATTTCTATAAAGAAAAAGTTAAGCCTAGCAGCGACAACACCCACGATGAGCCTTTGTCGCCAGCTATCATGAATGTGGTGGTGAGGATGCTTTTTGACTACCAAAAGACTCTGCTCAAACCCTCGGAACGTTACAAAAACCTCTCGCTGGCGATGCTCATAGCCACCGTTGTTGATGACCATGATTCGGTGGCTTATATAGAGTTTGCCAAGAATTACCTGCAATCGTTGCTGGCTTTTGTCAACGATGAGCCAGTTGACGAACTTCTCATTGCGCCAGGGGCATCGTTTGCCGCTGCCGAATCTACACAGCTGCGCGTTAGCATCGTGGAGCTGCTGCGGGAGTATGGCAAGGGTGGCAATAGCACGCTCCTGAACGAGGCTATCGACAGTGGCAAGCCCACGATTTCGCAGCTGGCGCAGCTCATCCAGTCGGCCAATCGCATGAAGGGCATCCTCACGCCAGGTGCCTTGTCGGTTATCAAGCATGAAATTCTCAAGGCATTATCTATTGAGAACGAGGGAGATACCAACCTTGAGGCCGATACTGGAATATACATTGGCATTGAGTCGTCAACGATGGAGTTCAAGACCTCGGTGATCTATGAGCCAGGAAAGAGCGACCTTCCCAACGAAACGACTCAAAACTATAACATAGCCAAGACGGTGTGCGCCTTCCTCAACTCACAGACTGGCGGAACACTGTTCATTGGTGTTAACGACCAGGGCTATGTCGTGGGATTTGACAATGACATGAAATTCTTGAAATGCGGCACTATAGATTCTTTTATCAGGTATGTGCAAGACATGCTTAAAATGAAACTTGGCATCGATGCTATCTACTATATCAAGATTGAGCCAGCCTACGACAACCGGGTGGTGATGCTGCATGTGGAGCCCCATCCTTATCAAGTGGTGGAACTTGACGAGAAAGCCTACATAAGAGTGAACAGCGAGACGCGCCCTATGCCCGAAGAGATGCGGCTGGAGCTGCTCAACGAGAAACGCAAGAAAGACAAGGGCAAAGCTGCCAACGTCTCGTGGCTACACAGGGCGTGCCAGATGAAGAAGTGTGTGGTTCTGCACAATTATCACTCGTCTAACAGTGGCGACATCAACGACCGTCACATTGAGCCTTACAAAGTGCTACCTGAAGACAATCTGGTCTTGGGCTTCGACATCGACAAGAAGGCGTGCCGAGTGTATAATATCAACCGCATCGACTATGTGGAACTTAAAGAGAATGAGAGCTGGGGTAACACTTCTATGCATCTCGACACCGAGATTGACGCATTCCATCTCTCGGGCAACGCGGCCCTGAATGTATCGCTAAAGCTCGACCTGCTGGCACGCAACCAGCTCATAGAGGAATATCCCCGCACTAAAGATAAAATAGTGTGTGATGCCCGCGACAGCAACACTTGGTATTACAACGACACCGTGCGCAGTGTCCTTGGCGTAGCTCGATTCTACATGGGGCTGGCCGAGCACATCACTATTCTCGAAGCTCCCATTGAGTTGAAGAGCAAGGTTAAAGAACTGGCACAAGAGATACTGAGCAAGGCCTGAACGGCAGGGTGAGTTCTCTCGAGTGCACATGTCATCACAGCAGAGGAAAGGACACTATTGCGGTTTGTTGTCGATTAGTGAATGAAAATTCCCAAAAATTTTCAAATAATTTGAGTCAAGCATGATGGCATCGCCACCACACACCGCACTCCTTGCGACTATTCTTCATGCTTTCCTCTCACTAAAGGTTCTCGCCGCAGGCGACCCTCTGGGGTGGTGGCTAATTGTCCTTAATCAGAGAGGGAACAAAAAATCTTGTCCCTAATTGTCTTAATTTTTAATCAGAATAATCAGTTGTTTAACCCCAAATCGGTCATTAGGCCGATTTGGGGTTAAATCATTTTACTATCACTTTTTTGTGATCCACGATGTAGATGCCAGATGGCAAACCATGTGTGGCCGATTCACGAGGAACACGGTTCCTGAGCTGTTGTCCCTGCATGTTATAGACATCAACCATAGCATCAAGAGAGTCGTATGACACGTTGCTGATGGCATTAGTGTCGTCAACCACAATATGGCACACGTCACTAAACTCGTTTCCTGTTGTAGTGTTTTTAATAGTAACCATTATGTCGCACTCTCCTTCACTAATTGCCGACACAACCCCATTGCCAGACACACTTGCCACAGCATCATCACTAGAAGTCCAGCTCACTTCTTGATATTCCTCAATATCTTGGGAGTTAGCAGGATATATTAGAGCCTCAAGATTCAACAGGTCACCAGATTTTATAATCGATGACTCAAAATCCATACCATTCATTTGTATTCTCACGCATTGAACATTGCCTTGATATTCTGGCAACACGGTGACATGGCATTTGGCTATTACTGAATCGACATAAGCAGTTACATCATACTCTCCAACCTCTACACCTTCAAAAGTGGCATCAGTCAAATGTATCTGATGATCAGGAAATGCCCTGTTGCGCGCCACCATCATTGTTACGCCATTTCCATCTTTCTCAAAAGCCGTAGAATTTAAAGGGAAGGGACGAGGATTGAAACGCAGCGTCTCGCCTTGATAAATCGATACTTCATCATATCCAAGGTCTAACGACTCAACAGCTATATAGTCCTTTTCTATTATTGTAGGAAACTGGCCCCACAATGGCGCCGCTTTATATGCTTCAAGAGTTCCAACAGGCACATATAAAGTAGTAGCCCACCACCGACTATTTGGAACACATTCGGGAGGTGTCGCGCTTGTTGCATATACTACACTTGCATTAAAAGCCCTACGCCCAAAGAATTCTAAATTATTCCCAAAAACAAGAGTATGACACCTCCATATTATCTGGATATCGTCATCTCCTTCGATTGTCCTGACATTGTCGGGGATAAAGAGGGTCTTTCCATCCATTTTTATGTATGGCAACCCTGACGGTAACAATTCCACCTCGTTGCCAACCCTAAAATAACAATATTCAATGGGCCTCGATATATCATCAGTATAATCAGACTCAGTTCCCGTCTGATTCCTATAAGTGATTTTTTTCCCAATACTTTCACATCGCTTGGCATTGAAAAAAAACATATTGTCAGGAGCAGATAAGAAATAGTAGATACCGTGCGAATCCACACCACCGCTCTGAAGCCCTGTATTAAAGAATGCATAATCGCCTATTGACTCAATTGTTTCAGGGATTGTAATGTTCTTTACATAAGTTCTGCTGTTAGTAAACGCCTTACTATTTATCTGCTTTACAACAAATTCCCTATTATAAGCCGTAGAGAATACATGGCTTGGTATCTCAACTGTTTCAATGGTATAATTTTTCATACCAAAGAGACCCGCCCAGGGCTCTCTTACATGAACACCAACCGATTCTCCATCTTCTAAAATAGTGTAGTATATCCTGTCTTCAACAAAATCGGCAGGTTCAAAATATTGAGCGCTAAGTGCTGCAGGAGTAATTAATGCAGCTGCAAAGATTAGAAGTTGCTTGATTCTTCGTACCATAGTTTTATGTTTTAAAAGTTTGACAAATTAAATAATCACTTCAGTTCAATAGTGGGGTTTGTACCTGTTTTCACAAGCACATCGCCATGTTGCCACATGGAATTGGCATCATTGCCCGAAAGGCGACAAACAACATTATAGCCTTGATAAGTAATTGATTCAATGCCTAATGCTCCTGTTAGAATGTCGTTTGTAGTAGCTGGCATCCAATGATATCCATTAACTGAAATCCCATTGTCACAAAGAAAATAGTTGTTGGTATTAGGAATGTCAACATACTGAAAGTCACTGCCACTATCCCAACTGTTGCCACGCCTGCGGAACAGGCGAATAGTACCCCGGGCGCTATTTCCATCATCATCTGAAATGATTAAAAAAACGCCACCAGACGAATAGTGCATAAGTCCATTATCTTCATACATGCTGGGAGAATTAGAAACCACAAACAGCTGAGAATTGTTACGTGTCGCCAGCAATCTGCGCTGCTTGTCATATATGACTTGGTATTTGTAGTGATAAATACCATCAGCAGCAAGCCAATAGATGCCATCGTTTTTTGCGGCTGAGTATAAGTGAAGACTATTGATGTTATTAATTGTGAAATTTTTATCAACATTATAGCCGCAACATATTATACTATTTTGAGACAGCATATAGCTAAAATCATTAAAATCCTTTAACGGTGTGTCATCACTCTTGCATATCTTGATACCCATAGGGTATAATTTCTGTGGCAGATCACCAATCCTGTAACGATAGAGGTGAGCAATGTTTAGGACTATACTCTTATCTATTTTAATGTCATATTCACTATCATTTGAAAACCTATTAAAAAGTGTAGGATAGTTCACAACACCTTCAGTCTCTTCATCACCCTCATTATAGTTACGAGGAATATCCATGAAAACAATTACGTCATTATTCATTGACACAATTGTCTTGTCATTCTGATCCTCTGATGAAAAAACAAATGGTATATTATATCCTCTTTCTATATAATTACTCTCCATACTCACGCATGACCTATCAACTTTAATAACATGACCTCCCTCCATGTGATTATTATTGAAAGACAAGGCTTTACAATCCTTTATCTCAACATCTGCATTTATTATGTTGCTCGAAATTCGTCCTCCATGGCAACTACGAACTTTTACTCCCTTATTATACTTTCCTTGATGAATTGCATTATGCTCAAAGATTAATGCATCACCAAGATAACCTAAATCAAAAGCATATTTTATTTCATTAGGCTGAACATTGTAATTCTCAATAGTGTCATAAAAAGCATAATCGCAATTTATGATTGATTTTACGTCATAATAGGTTTTGCCGAGGGCGTCATTTGAATTAATGCACACTGCTTGAATAAAATCCTCAAAACGAACATTGTTAATGTTGATTGACGTTGCAGAATATATGCAGTTTGGTGAATAGGACGGACTCTCCATTATATTATCGTTGTCACTCCAGTTTTTCCTTTTAAAGCAGATGTTACTTATACCAGTAACCTGCCCAGCCAGGAAGTGACCACGGCTCATTACTTGTAATTGATTGTTGTCTATTTTTGTGTTCACATAGACCATGTAAGTCTCAGCACCTGAAAGGTGATTGATAAAATTGTCGGCCACTAGGATTGTACCGTCATACATCGCCATGTCATCGCCATACTCACGTGCATTTCTTGAAGGACTATCATTAAGCAAAGAATCCGTCAACAGTGACATGCCTTTAACACCATTAAGCTGGATGCCTATAGGAATAATGATGGGATTGCTGATTTTATAATAGCCGCAAGGCAGGAAAACTTCACCCACCCCCTTCATTTTTATTGCTTTGTTGATTGCATCTGAGCAATCAGTTGATGATTCCCAACCATTAGCTGTGTTGTCTGAGAATACACTCTTGTCTTTTGCTTCTGCACCAAACCATTGAGGATAGGCACAATCAATATCCCAGGTGCCGTCAACTGTTACCCCAGAGCTAAAAATTTGGCACGCAGGAGCAATTATCTTTGTGTGATTTCCAGTGAGATTTCCAGTGCCTAATATCTTTCCTCCTTGGAAAATAAGTGTGACATTTAGGCCCACTCTCTCATCAGATGTCAATGTAATATCTTGCGCAATGATTTGTGTGGTATTATCGTGAAACAATGACATAATAATATTCTTTTTAATTTATTTGTGATTGTTTATAAAAAAACAATTTCAAAACATATAAATCAATGATATTCAACCATTTTAGCACATTTGTAACAACTCTATGTACTATTTTTTACAAATTAAAGAAAATTATCGCACACCACAAAACCACAAGTGTTAAATATTGTTTATTTGTGTGGTGTCGCTATGTGCAATGAGAGGCAGCATGTTAAATTGATGTTGCGCCCAGGGGCGCTAAAATTTTTTGTTCAAAATTCCTGTCATATAAATGTCTCAACCGTAAAACATGATTTTGCAGGTGTCCCAAAAAAGCATTAACTTTGCACTCGCTATTGGTGGCTGGCTGACCAGGCCCGCTCTCCTTCAGCCCGCACCATCAGTTCTTATTATTTTATTATTAAACTACTCAACAAAATTAAGGATATAATTATGGCACTTCAATGTGGTATTGTGGGACTTCCCAATGTGGGAAAATCAACGTTGTTTAACTGCTTGTCGAACGCTAAGGCGCAGTCGGCAAACTTCCCTTTCTGTACTATAGAGCCCAACGTGGGCGTGATTACCGTGCCCGATGAGCGTCTTAACAAGCTCGCCGAGCTGGTGCATCCTGCCAAGGTGGTGCCTACCACAGTGGAAATCGTAGATATTGCCGGACTAGTGAAGGGTGCCAGCCGCGGCGAGGGCCTGGGCAACAAGTTCCTGGCCAACATCCGCGAGACCGATGCCATTATCCATGTGCTGCGATGCTTTGACGACGACAATGTCACTCATGTTGACGGCTCGGTAGATCCGGTGCGTGACAAGGAGGTGATAGACACCGAGCTGCAGCTGCGCGACCTTGAGACCATAGAGAGCCGCATCAGCAAGGTGGCCAAGATGGCTGCTGCCGGCGAGCGCGACGCCAAGATGCAACATGAGGTGCTCAAGCGCTACCAGGAGGCACTCACCCAAGGCAAGAGCGCCCGCAGCGTCACGCTAGAGACTAAGGACGAGCAGAAGTTTGCCCACGACCTGTTTCTCTTGACTAACAAGCCCGTGCTCTATGTGTGCAATGTTGACGACGCCAGTGCTGCCACCGGCAACCAATATGTAGAAGCGGTGCGCGAGGCTGTCAAAGACGAGAACGCCGAGATTCTAGTAGTGGCAGCTCAAACCGAGAGCGACATTGCCGAACTCGACACCTACGAGGAGCGTCAGATGTTCCTTGAGGAGATTGGCTTGAAAGAGAGCGGTGTGAACCGTCTAATCAAAGCTGCCTACAAGCTCCTCGACCTTGAGACCTTCCTCACCGCTGGTCCCAAGGAGGTGCGTGCCTGGACTTACCGCAAGGGTAGCAAAGCTCCACAGTGTGCCGGCGTGATTCACACCGACTTTGAGCGTGGCTTCATCCGTGCCGAGATTATAAAATATGAGGATTATATCGCTTATGGCAGCGAGGCGGCAGTGAAAGAGGCCGGCAAGATGCACATTGAGGGCAAGGACTACGTGTTCCAGGACGGCGACATCGTGGTGTTCCGCTTCAACGTGTGACGATGATAGTGAATTAAATAGCCATCATTTTTTAAGAACAACAGAATTAGTTTGAATATTCTGACTTGTTACAATTTCAAGGTGTGGGAATCAAAGCCCACACCATTATTTTGTATTATTTCCATTTATATCCGGCGATAGAGATGCCGTTGTCATAGATGTGCTCTGTTCCCGCAGTAGGAAATTCAACGGTTTTTGTCCCGTCGGCTCCGCGACGTTGCATTCTCACGTAAAAACGATTGTTGGTCATTTCACTGCCAGCCAAGCATAGTAAAACACCATAATCCCCCTTTTCAAGATGTATTGTGGTTTTCTTTTCGGTGTAGCTTGACATGGCATCACTGCTGTTTGTCACCTTTCCGTTGTTGTCAATAATCTGATAAGAATAGGTGTAATCGCCAGTTTCGCCAAACCAGGTTGCTGTGTTCTTCCCATAAAGATAGATGTGAGATTTTCCTGGTGCGATGCCATAGCCTGGCTTGTTAACCTTGTTGTTTTTTAAAATATCTCCTGACTGTGAGAGTTGGTGGCTGTATCGGTTGAAAGATTTGTTAGGTTCATATTTGCCGTTTTTGTTGATGGTTGCCACTTGTATTCCAAAAAGATCTTGCTTGCCAATGCCTATTCTCATGGGCACATCATATCGATACACATCATTGAGGGTCAACTGTGATTGCTGGTCAATGGCGATGTCGTTCTCGCTTATTGATCTTAATCTGTCGGCAGTTACATCGGGCGATTCATGAGGGTTGTCACTTCTCACACCATTATAATATACAAACTGGTCTCCATTTATTGTCACCACAGAGTTTTGCATGTTAGAGTTGTTAGTGATAATAATGGAGGGTTTTGTCCCTTTTTCATAGAAATTGGCATTATTGACAATCGTGGAAGCTTTGATGGTAACAGTGGCACCATTCTCACAGTGATTAGAGCTGAAGGTGATGCCTTTGCATTGGTCAAACAAGATGTCACCATTGAGTATGTTAGAAGTGATGCTGCCGCCATCACACATGGCAACCCTTAATGCCTTGGTGTAGTTGTCAACATTGTGAACGGCATTACCTGTGAAAACCAGAGCGTCGCCCAGGCTATTGAGGTCAAAGGCATAGAGCACCTCGCGGCTCTGCTTAATGTTGCCTGCTTTGTGAAACGAGCAGTTAGTGATTATGCGTTGGTCGTCATAGGTCTTGTCGGTTGCTGCCACTGCTTGCAGGCAGCCATACCATGAAAGTTGGTCTATTATTACTCCACCAGCCATCAAGATCGCCTTGTAATGTTGGGACCCATTGCAGTTGAAGGTTAAATTCTTCAGCATGGTTCCGGCATTAGGGTATGCTATCTCCCAGGTGGCACTGTGTTGACTCACTTCAATTTCTTTGCCATTAGAATCATTGTGCTTAACATTGACGAGCATCATGTATCCGCCATTGAAGTTGTTTTTCCCTTTTGATGGGATGAGTGAGGTGCTGTAGGTGTTCTTTCCCGGCTCCTGGCGCCCAGCTTCTCCTACTAGAGCGATGCCAAACTTGACAAATATGGTTGAGGCAATAGAGTATTCACCTCTAGGCAAGAAAACCTCTCCAGTGCCTTTCATTGTTATGGCTTTGTTGATAGCCACGGCCCAGTTGGCTGTCTTGGAATCTTCAAACCATTGTGGGTAAGCTCGGTCGAGCACCCATTTCCCCTCTACTGAAATGCCTGGAGCGAAAATTTTCTTAATAGGGGCTTGTAGCGAGCTTGCATTGCCTTCAATCTTTGAGTTGTTGCCATCTATCATCTTGCCGTTGATTGTCAGGAGTGAAGATTCTCCAAGGTTGATGGTGGAGTTGCTCAAATTAATGGAGCCCAGCTCACCCTCGGTGAGAAGGCACCCTTTACCAGTGTGTAATGATGAGTTGGTAAGCGAAAGTTTTCCTCCCACCACATACATTGCTGAGCCCGAAGTCATCGTCATGGTTGCATTCTTCACTGTTATCGAGCCATTGCCGGTGATGCAGATGCTTGAGTTAGCAGGAATTTCACAAGGCGATGAGATGACAATGTCTTTTGTCACTTTATAGTTGCCAGCTTTCCACTGCTGGGTTGATGTGGGGAGTTCCTGCCATGAGGCTACTGTCGATAAGTCGAATGTGCTTTGCGCATAGCATGGCATGAGAAGTGCAACACTGAGTATCATTAGAATCAGGCTGATGTTTTTTTTCATGATGACTTTTTTAGTGTGTGGTTAGTTGTTTAAAATGTTATTATATACATCTAGTGTCTGCTTGGCGATGTTATCCCAGTTGTAGTTGCTTAGGTCATATTGCCTGTGATGCCTGGGGTGGGACATCTTGCGTGAAAGGTTCTGGGTGAGACTGGCAATGTCGTCAACAGGGAAGAAGTCGTCGCTTTCAAGTTCTGGGAGGCAGTTGGCAGGTATGTCGCTCACTAGCACATCAAGGTTGTAGCTCATAGCCTCGAGCAGCGAGATGGGCAAGCCTTCGTGGGTTGAGGGAAGCACAAAGAGTGCTGCATTGGTCATTAGCTGATTGAGCTTTTCTCCTTTGATAAATCCTGTGAGCACCACGTTCTCGGTGTCATGAGCCATTTTTTTTAGTTGGGCTGAATAAGCGTCGTTGTGGTCGCTGTCGCCAGCGATGACCAGCTTCATGTCAACTGGCTGTGCCCCTTTGAAAGCCTCAATGAGCCAGTGAAACCGTTTTTCGGGAACAAACCTCCCTAACGCTATTACATATTTGCCTGGAGTAAGTCCTAGCGCTGAGATGTAGTCGGTAGATGTTGATTTAACGGGAATGTTCACTCCATTGTAGATGAGCGACACGTTGTGGGTGCGGTTGTGTCTCTCCTTGAGAATGTCAACAATTACATGGCTAATGGCGATAATGTGATTAGACTGCCGTGCCTGAAAACGCTCGCCACAATAGATGACTGATTTTGCAAGTCTTCCCCACTTTTGCCGTTCATAGTCGGGGCCATGATTAGTGGAGACAACCGTCATCCCTAGCAGTTTAGCCAGAGGTGTGCATATTGAAGGTCCCACGGCATGGATGTGCACGATGTCGGGCTTGAGCTTGCGTGCCTTGATCAATGCCAGTGCAGTGTGAATAAAGGCTTCGATGCTCTTGCGCCTGGGGGCATAGACGTCAATCAATTTCACTCCTTTGTATTGAGTGATGCGATTGTCGTTGGTCACATAACAGCTTCGCCTGATGATGGTCACGTCGCATCCCATTGCTGCCAGGCGTGGGTATAGCTCTTCGCAGTGTGTCTCCACGCCACCTTGAATGTTGGGAATTCCGCGAGTGCCAACGACAACGATTTTCATGATTTATTCTTTGAGTGAAAGACGAGATCAAGTTATGCGAGAAAAAGTCTAGAAAGTCTCTCTCAAGTCGCCCTGATGTGGGTCTTGTCCCACATCGTGCCAGCGCATGTCGAGTGTTGCCGGCTTGCCCAGCATGGAGCGCAACTTATTCTTGATTACCCACTTGGCGGGATGCTTGATGTATTTTTTCATTACTGGTGCAGCGGTTCCCACCATCCAGCAGTTTTTGGGGCACTTGCGCACCTTTGCTCTCACTTGCTCGGCTTGCTCACTGTTCCATATTGCCATGAAGTCGCTGGTGTGGCGTATGTTGCCCATCGATTCTTGCCAGTATTTCTCCTCAAGGCCGTTGCATGGATACACCTCGCCATAAGGGTCGATGAAGAAGTTCATCATTCCGGCCTCGCAAGGCAGCATGCGGCGGTTGCCTTCAATGTAATTGATAAGGCCCATGTTGAACCAAGCGCGGAACCATGACTTGGGACTGCTCTCCTTGAGTTGCAAGTTGACTAGCGTCTCAAAGTCGTGGCACACTTGGTCGCGATTGGTGATCACATTGTCGGTCTTGTGGAAATAATAGCTGTTGTGGAAGGCGGCAGTGGCAAATTCCATCCCCATCGACTTGCTCAGTTTGTAGAGTTCGAGCATGTCGCTGCTGTTGTTGTTGCTCACTGTGCACCCGAAGCCTATGTCCTTCAGCCCCATGTCCTTGAGGGTGTGAAGGATGCGTAGTCCTTTCTCAAAGCCTCCCTCGCGTCCTCGCAGCTCATCGTTCTTCTGCTGTAGCCCCTCGATGCTGATGCGAATGCCTATCTTTGGGAACTTCTTTGCCAGGTCGATGACGCGTTCTTCAAACCATCCACTGGTTGAGATGACTATGCGTGGACTCTTCTTGTAGCACACTTCCACTATTTCATCAATATCCTCACGCACAAAAGGCTCACCACCAGTGAGGTTGATGAACTTGAGTTGAGGCAAGCATTCAAGCTCACTAGGCTTGAGTTCTTTCTCCTTTATCGTAGGGTTGTCCCAAATGTTGCACATCTTGCAGCGCATGGGGCAACGGTAGGTCAATATGATAGAAGCGTCGGTAGGCTTTATAATTGTCATGACAATTGCGTACTATATCTACATTTAAACGCAAAACACTGCGTCGTTATTGTGTGGAGAGGCATTTATAACCCAAATAAGAATCGTGTTGTAGCAAATCTCTTCAAAATCAAGTGGTGTAATAGAATGGGAATAATAAATGCTAAAGCGATGATTATTATAGCCTGGAGCGAGAAGGTGTCAAGGATAGGGAATTTCTCTAGAAAGGCCTTGCCAAAGCCCTCGATGGTAGTGTGAAAAAGGTAGATGATATAGACCGATGGTGCCAGGAGCACGCACGACCTTGCCAAGACAGGAACATAGCGCTCGCAATTGTGGCACAGCGGCATGACGGCCGCAATGCCTAAAAAGGCCAGGCTTCGATACATGAGCATTGAGTCTTGGTGCTGCACGTAATAGGCTTCGCCCACGGCCAGTAACAGCAAGATTATCAGTGTTGGGCCAGTGTTGAGCTTAAAAAGATTGGGGGCATAGTCGGCTATAACCACTCCAGTCATGAAATAGACCATCATCGCCTGGCATTGCCGCAAGCACAAGATGTCGATGTCGCATGAGGGAAGTAAAGAGATTGCGAAGCTCACCACAAGCAATACAAGGCGAGATGTCCTTGACTTGAAATGGAACACTATCATGAACATCATCATCAGCGCAATGATAAACCACAAGAAGTAACCGGCTTCGGGCAAATAAAACATCCTCAAATAGGACAAGGCGGTGACCGGGTGATCTACTCGGGCTGAGCCTTGGGTGAGCAGTTTAATGGTGATGATGATTGTGGAAGTAACAAGATAGGGTATAGCAAGCCGCTTTATTTTCTTGATAATGAAGGCTGCGAATGTTTCTTCTTCTCGCCGTGTGACGATATAGAGGTATCCGCTGATGAATAGAAACACTGGCATGTGAAAGGTGTAAATGACCTTGAGCAGGTTGTTGTATTGCACTGGAGCATTGCTGGGGTCGTAGTGCCCAATTACAACGAGGATGATACACACCATCCTGGCGATATCGAGCGTGGCAAGACGCTTGCGTGGTGACTTACTCAGCTTTGAGTCCATAGATCTCGATGATTTGCTGCAGGTGCTTTTGCTCCGAGAAACGTGCCGCTGCCGCCGTCTTGATGTTGTCATTGTTCCACTGTGCATCGACGGCTTTGATGATGGCTTGCGACAGCTCGTGGTTGCTGCCCGAGGCGAAGGTGAGGCCGTTGTCGTCGCTCAGCAGCTCGGGGATGCCGCCAATGCTGGCTCCCACCACTGGCGTGCCAGCGCATAGCGACTCTATCACGCTAAGGGGGTTGTTCTCATACCACTCGCTGGGGACAACCGAGAATTGTGCCTTGCTCAAGAGTGTTGCCACTTGCTGAGCGTTTTGATGACCCAGGAACTCGATGTTTTTATTGCCGGCATACTGCTGCTGCAGTCGTTTGAACAGTGGCCCGTCGCCTGCCACCTTGAGCTTGAAAGGCAGTTTAGATGCCACATAGAGTAGTGTTGTCACACCTTTTTCTCTTGACAGTCGCCCCACATAGGCATAGTAATCTTCGCGGGTAGGGTGGTTAAGAGACTGGTAAAGCGCGAGTTTCTCGGGGTCGATGTGGTTGCACACCACGTGAATTTTTGCGGGGTCGAAGCCATCTTTGCGCAACTTCGCCGCCATGAAGTGGCTTGGGCAGATAAAGGCGTCGGTAGCCTCTTCGAGTGCAGAGCGGTTCCACTTGCGCGCCTCAATCCACGCCATGACACTGGCAGCAAGGCTCCCTTTCATGCAACGCGTTTTCAAGACCGAAATCTTGCTGTGGCCTATGCATCGCTCGCAAGGCTTCTCGTCGAGCAGGCAGGCATAGGACGGGCACACGAGCTTGTAGTCGTGCAGTGTCCACACCACACGGCAGCCGTGTCCCTTGGCAAGCTGCGCCAGCACTGGCGAGAGATAGGAGTGGATGTTGTGCAGGTGCACGATGTCGGGCCTGAAATCGTCGATAATTTTTTTGAAAGCGGGCTTGATGTCGCCCCAGCCCATGAGCCTCTTTGCGGCTTTGAGCTTATTGCCAAGCGACCCGTCAAAATCTACTTGTGAAGGATAGTAGTCATTCCATCCCGAATCGACATTCTCGGGATACTGCATGGCAAACACTGCCACCTCATGGCCTTGCTCCCTGAGCAGTCGCTCCAGGTTCATCGCCACGATGCAGTCACCCCCACGCGGGTAGTAGAACTTGTTAACTATGAGTACACGCATTTTCTCGATGCTCTGTTAAAGAAAAGCGTGCAAAATTACAGAAAAAATTGTAAAGCTGAAAATAATAGAGCCTTTTATTTAAAAACCACGATTTACACTAATTCAAGTTTCTAAAGTGCTGAAACTTTAGAAACTTGAATTATAGCGTTTAGAGTTATGTGTGGACAAGGCGCGCCTTGTCAGTCCATAATCTCATCACTGTCTGTCATAAACGATAGACCAGTGAGCAAGATAGAAACTTGTGAATTACTAATTATGCAATTATTATCAAAGTCTTGTTGGTGCAGGTGTCGCTGGCTTGAGCCATAAATTTATTGAATTCTTTTCGGGTGGTTTTGCCTTTCTTGAGCATTAGTAATATACCGCTGTCGCTATCTTGGAGCTTGTCGTTAATCTCGCTCAATTTATCAATTTGGTCAATCTCAATGAAAATGTAGTCATTGTGTTGTGACTTTTCAATCTCATCATTGCACTTGGTGGAGTACAGGTTGTCAACATTGCTGGCTTTGAGCGTACTCACCGTTTTGCTGGCTTTCTCAATGCAGGTGATGAATCCTGATAGAATTTCATGATTGTCGCCACTGAAATCGTGAGTATAGAGTTTGTGTATATTACCCATATTAAACAGCCTTGATCTAAGCTCATTAAAGTTTATCTGCTTATTCTTGGCTGAAGAAGCTTTCCATGCTTGTTTTTCCCATGTGCTGTTTAAATCAAAGGTGTCGAGAATGCGATTGCGTTTCTTCATCAAGTAGAGAATTAACACGATAGGCAGCAACAGCCCAAAAATGAGCAAGACGAGCGATATAACAACTGGCTTGATGATACTGGGCTTGACGTCGCTGTAGGCTTTGTCGATGACGAAACTTGGCGAGGAGTTCTTGGTGAGCTGCAACATGCTGCTCTCGCGGCGCTGCATCAAGAAGATAAACAGCTCGTTCTTGAGCTCCTTGTCGCGCAGCAAGTTGAGGTATTCCTTCTCTTGCGAGGGCATGTGCGACTTCTTCACGTCGTCGTGCCCTATGCTGGCATTGAGCTGGTCGAGGCGTATGCGTGAGGCGTCGATGTGGCGTCCGGCGCTGGTGACAATCGACCTCTTGGCGGCTGCGAGTTTTTCGTTGATAGACTGCAGGGCCTCGTTCTCGCCCTTTGCCGACTTCTCGAGTTCCTGCTTTGCTGTCACCAGGCTGTTGTATTGTGAGATGGCCGCTGCTGAGGCGTCATTGCCAATAATGGGCAAAACATTGTATCCACTCTTGTTGAGTTCATTCAAAATCATTTGGTTGATTTCCATCTCGGCGCGCAGCCTCACTGCTTCTTGCTGTGTGGCGGCGTCTTGCTTGATGATGGCTCCAGCCTGTGCCTCGAGGTCAACGATGCTGTTGTTCTTCTTGAACTCCACCATGCGGTTGTCGGCATTTTCCAGCTCTTGAGCCAGTGATGCTATGCGGGTGTCGTAGAACTCAATTTCTTTGCGCGAGATGTCGTCTTTATGCTCCTTGCGCACGTTGTTGTAGTTCTCCATCATCTTGTTGAGGATGGCGATGCCACGCTCGGGGCAGGGGTCGTCTAGGGTGAACTCCACGGCGTCGGCCTTTTTGTCGTAGAGGTCGAGAGTTATCTTTTTGCGGTAGTATTCTACTAGGGGCTCGCTGCCGGCGATGCTCACCGTGAACTCGTTAGTGAAATCCTTTAGGGGTTGGCAGGAGTCGTTGTGTGCCACTTGGAATGTGCCGTAAGGGGTTCTCACCTCACATGGCAGAGTCACGTCGTGGAGGGTGGTCACAGTAGTGAACATCCCCTTCTTCACTCTTATGGTGGCTTTCTCGCCACTGAAGGCAATGTTCATCTTGAGCCCCACTCTAAGGGTGTCGAACAGCTCACTCGGGGCGTTAACCTTGATGGGGCTTTGGTTGCCATAGAGGGCTTTACGCTTGAAGCCGTCGTGCCCCACCACGGTGCAGTTCAGCCCCAGGTCTTTGATGGTGCGCATCAGCACGGTGTGGGTCTCGGCAATGATGCGCTCATTATCGACCGACGAGGCGCCAAAGCCACCTATCGAGAATGCCCTCATCATCTGTGAGATGCCACCAGCTTTAGAGATGCTGCTGCCCGTGCCGTTATCCTCATCTTCCTCGATGAGCATAACGCTGTGCACAGTGTACTCGGGCATGTGGTGCTGCCAATACCACAAGGCAAGCAAAGCAAAAGCAGCTACCGATGCTATTATCCACCATTTGTAACGCTTTATCTCGCGAGAGTGACGTCTTAGGTCTAAAGTGTTGTCGTTCATATCTTTATTTTGAATGTTTTCTTGTGAGTTATGGAGTGCTGGTACACCTCGGGTTCATGGGCCAGCGATGCCGTTAAGCCCAGCAGCATCATAGCGAGCATTCCTGGTGATTGCACAAAAACTGTGCCACCAATGTTCTCTATTAAAATGAAAATAATTATCGACACTCCCACCACGAAGTGGTACTTGTAGTGCTTAGAGTTATATCTTATTAATGCACGCAGATGGTGGTATATCGACGTGAAAAAAATGATGAAAGCCACAACACCAGCTATCCCGAACTGAGCAAGGCAAGGATAGTAGGCGTCGCAGATGAATTCATTGAAATCTTCCGACAGTCCCCACACATTGTTTATGCCATAGTAGTGATATAAGCCTGAATAGTTTTGGGCCGACGCATAAGACGCAAACGAGGCCAGTCCTGAGCCAAACGGGAAGAAATCGACAAAGATGAGTCCCGCAGTGGCATAAAGAACTGGTCGAGCAAACGACTCCAGGGTTTCAAGGTCGAAGGAGTCGGATGTGCCAGTGATGAAATAATAAGAAATCTTGTTCCAGCTGGCAGCAATAACAGTGGCAATCACACTGATAATCAGCAAACCATGCTTGAAATTGAAATTCTTCATCATGCCAGGTTTGTAAAGGAACATGAAGAACATGATCAAGATAAACTCGCCAAAATATTTAGCCCTAATGCTTCTCAAGCCAATCACCAGCATGACAACGATTATTGTCACATCGCGCTTGCTGAGGGTCCCTTCTGAGTCGATGGATAGCAGCATGTGTGTGCAAGCACAGATGAAACAAGTGGTACCCAAAAAGGACAAATGTCCCAATGTTAGTTCGGTATAATAGTCGCCCAGGCAAGCCAATATCAGGCATGCTGTAACGTTGATGTAACATAAAACCTTGATAATGTCTTTTTCACGCTCGTTGAATCTAGGCGAGATGGCAAAGATTACTAAATAAGGCAGGAATGGCTTGAGTTCTATTATTGCATCGGTGATGATGAAACGCGTGGTGTTGAAATTGAGAAATGCAATGGAATAGACAATGTAGAATGCAAAGAAAATTAAGAACGCGAAAACCACTGTGTACTTGCGATACTGCTTGTTGACGACACAATCAACAAATGCGATGGCTCCAAGCAGATAGCAGCCAAGCTCATCGGCAACTTTCACATACTGGAGACTGGGCAGCATTAATGCAATGCTGCCAATGAAAATCCAGATGCATAGTTTGTCGAGCTTGATAGTCATTAGTGGGTGGATTGCGGGTCGGTATGCTATTTTACTGTGAGGGCAATGATGAGAGAGGCTATTACCGAGGCAGCACTTACTATCGTGGAAATGACGGTAAGTTTGTAGGAATTATTTTGGTTGTACTTGGAGTTGTCGATGCGTATTTGGTTGGGCTCAACATATACCACATCGTTCTGTTGCAGATAGAAATAAGGCGACGAGAAAATGCTGCTGTCGGCGAGGTTTAGGCGGTGATAGGTCTGCTGCCCGTTTTCGTCACGTATTATCATCACGTTGCTGCGCTCGCCATACTCGGTGAGGTCGCCGGCGGCACTCAGTGCGTCGAGCAGTGTGAAGCGCTCGGAGTTGACATAGATGCGGTGCGGGTTCTTCACCTCGCCCATCACGTTAACATAAAAGCCCAGCAGCTCCACTCTCACAAAGGGGTCTTTTACCGTTTGGCTCACTTTAGATGAAATCATCTGCTCAATCTCGCGGGTGGTCTTTCCCGCCACGTTGACGTGTCCTATCACTGGCATCACGATGTCGCCATCTTTGTTGACAATGTAAGTTTGAAGGCGAGGAACAGGTTGTGTGGCCATCTCGCCTCGACGAGCGGTGTTGGCTTGTGGCTGGTTAAACATAGCTGTGGCTTCGGGAACCGATGAAGAGACCACAATCGAGAGCTCATCTTCGGGGGCTATCTTTATGCCATAATTAGAGCCTTGTGGCATCACTCCACTGGGTGTGTTGCCCAGATTTCTGAAGTAGGATAAAGTGTTTTCGGTTGATTTGCATCCCGAAAGCATGATGATTGCTGTTATTGCTATTATTAAGTGTTTGATTCTCATAATTGTTTGGATATAAGAATGGTGTAATTAGTTGTTTGTGCTAAGAAATGTATTTAATTCTTTTTCTATTTGTTTCACATACAGGTCACGGTTGAAATAAGACTCAAATATTTCATTGAAAGAATCAAGTACCATTTGAGGCGTATAGGTTGTTGCGAGACATCGATCAAGCATAGCGGCAGCGTTGGTCTCACTCACTAGGCACAAGAGCTGGTGCTTTTGTGCAATGTCTCGGTAGCTGAGTATAGAGTCGCTCACGATGGGGATAATGCCGTTTGCCAAATAATTAGACAACTTGGTGGGTGTTGACACATTGTTGACGATGTGGTCTTTTCTCAACAGAAAGCCAAATTTGCAGTCGGCGATTTCATCGCTCACTTGATCTTGTGTCACGCTCTTGATGATTACGTTCTTAAGCTGGTGCTTTGAGACCAGCTTGTGTGTTTCGCTCTCATTAGGAGTGATGATTTTAAACAAGCAGTCATGGTGAGTGGATTCTATGTGCTTATAAATCTCAATGATGTTTTCAAAGTTTTGCCACACATCCACTGTAGAGCCCACATAGCAAAAAGTGTTTTTTTCATATTTCCCTGGGGTGAAAAAAACATTGGGATTGATGGTCTCGTTAAAGCAAGGCATGATAAAGTGCTTTGGCGATTCAACATGAAACTTGCTTGTGATGTAATCTTTTTGGTAAGACGACACAAAAAAGGCATAAGAACAATGCTTAATCGTCATTTTGTCGAGGAAATTAAGTCCCCATAGTCGCAACTTGTTGTGGGTGCGCATGAAATCTTCTTCGGCGGGGAGACCTTGAAACCAGTGTATAAAGTTTCGGTATCCCTTGAAATATAGTTGTGTGATGTCTTTGTGGCCTGTTGTAATGAACCATGTGTCATGACGTTGGGTTGAAATCTTCTTTAGGCTTGTGGCACTCGTGTCTTTTAAAGGCAATACCTCATGGCCGCAATTCTTCAACGCCTCGATGATGATATTGAGATAAAAACTGGTGACAGTGCGATTATTTATTTCAAAAAAAAAGATTTTCATAACAATGGTTGCGTAATGTATATATTAATATAAACGTTCTTAGCAATGCCATTATTGTTTAATGCCTTCTTATTTTTGAAATGACCTTATCGCATATCTCATAGCGTGTGTCTTGTGGTAAAGAAAACGTAGCGACAACTATTGCCACAATCATGTAAAGTAGTAGCAACCACCATGTGTCGAGGAAGTGATAGGGGATGGCACCCAGCGGAATGATGGCAGTGGCTATAGCCGTTGAGCGATAAAACGACAGATTGAAGTAGCGTTTCATGTCGTGAAGGCGGTAGAAGAAGAGTACTAGATAGGTGATTATTGATGTGGAGATGGCTCCATACACTCCCACGTGCTTTACCAGCAGGTAGTTGCACACAATGTTGACAATCGCCGCCAGGAAAATGGCGGGCAGGGTGCGTGTGGTGTCTTTGGCACACTGGTAGCCCATGTCGAAGAATGCCGAGAGAGCAAATAGCACAGCCGAGATGCCCAGCAAGTAAAGGTAGCTGGAGCTCTCTTGATAGTTGGCATCTACAATGATTGGGTACATCACCTTTAGGGTGAACGTGTAGCCAGTAATCAGGATAGCGAGAATGCCAATGTAGCTGTTGAACATCTTGGAGAAAAACTTGTCGCGGTCGGGACTGTTATATTGCAGGATGGCGGTTTCCTGCCATGCTTGATAGAAGATGGTGGCAAGGGTGAGGATGATGCCGTTGAAGCGGAATGCCACGGCATAGAGGCCATTGACGTCGAGCCCAAGGAAGTGGTTGATGAACCAGCGGTCGCTGCTGCCTGTGAGCCACCAGCACAGTGAGCCAGGGAGCAGTGGCAACGAGTACTTGAGGATGTCGTGCCCCACTTGCTTCATGCTGATATTGAACCTGAAGTAGCGTGCCACGATGTGCATCTTCACTTCTAGATAGAGGAGCGCAATCACACGGGCAAGAATGTTGGCAATGAAGATGCCTTCAATGCCCATGTTCATGCAAGCAACGAAGATGATGCTCAACACACCTATACTCAGCGATGACAAGATGCCAGCCACGACAAAGTCCTTGTTGTTGCCCAAGCCGCGCGCCACTTGTGCGATCACTTCAAAAAACGACATCGCCATGAGCAGTGCAAAGCAATACCACAGGTAGTCGATGCTGGTGAACATTGCCAGCATTGCGGTGGCTATAACTGACACTACAAGACTAGTGAGCAGAGTGCGGTAGATGAATGAGATAATGCGAGTGCGATGCTGCTCATCTTGAGTCTCAAGAAGGAACCGGAATGCTCCGTCGCGCAGTTGCAGCGTGGCAAGGGGCATTATCAGGAAAATTATCGTCAAGCACAAGTCGTAGTAGCCAAAGTCGCTGGTGTCCTTGACGAAGAAGGTGTAGAGCGGCACCATCGCAAACGTGATGATCTTTGATCCCAGGTTTCCGATGGCATAGATGCCCAAGTCTTTCAAGAACTTGGTGGAACGCTTGCTATGTGCCTGTGCTTGTGCCAATCTTAAGTTGTTATTATTAGGTGGAATGTGGAACGGTTTTCGTTTATGGTTTATGGTTTATCGTTTATGGTTTATCGTTTATGGTTTATCGTTTATGGAAGATTGTGGTGAGATTATGGGCAAAACATCCTGTTTGTGTTTTGGCTGACAAGGCACGTCTTGTCCCTACTAAACCCTTAACTCTTAACTCTTAACTCTTAACTCTTACCCCTTAACCCATAATTAGTAGCTGTACACCACATTGGCCACCACTTGCCCCACGGCTTTGAGGGTGGTCTGGTCTATCCAGCCGAGGGTGTCGTCGGTGGTGTGCCAGCCGGCGAAGAAACCGCCGTCTGGACGCATGTCGATGATGTCGATGCACTTGATGCCCATGCCGTTGACCACGACATGGTCGTCGGTGACGCCACCGCCATAGTTGTTGTCGAAGTAGGCTCCATAGCCACTCTTCTGCGCCACATCCCACACCTCGGCAACCACAGCTGGTGCATATTGCATCGACTCATATTCCTGATAGAATTTTGCGCCCTTAGCGCCCACCATGTCGAGCAGGATGCCAAAGCGTGCCGTGTAGCCCTCCACATGTGGGTTGCGTGCCCAGTATTGCGTGCCCAGTGCCCACGAGTCCTCCACGTCGTTGGTGCCCCAGTCTTCGGCATCCACGAGCAGGATGTCAACGCCAATGCTTGGCTTCTTCTCCTTCATCAGGCGAGCCAGTTCCAGCAGCACTGCCACGCCGCTGGCGCCATCGTTAGCTCCCATCACTGGCTCACGATGCTTTGCCGGGTCGGGGTCGTTGTCGGCCCAGGGGCGGCAGTCCCAGTGTGCCAGCAACAAGATGCGGTCGCTGTTGCTGGGGTTGAAGCTCCCCACAAAATTCTTGATGTTGAGGGCGGTACCGTCAAAGGTGGTGACTTGCCCCTGTTGCACAATCACCGTGTCGCAGCTCTGTCGCAGCGATTGCTCCAGCCACTGGGCGCACTTGCTGTGAGCCGGCGTGCCAGGCACGCGCGGCCCGAAGTCGCACTGCGCTTTCACCAGGTTAAAGGCATTGCTGCCATCAAAATTCACTGCCTGAGTGATAGCGTCATCAACAACCGAAGTGCTCTCGCTTGTCTTTTGCGACTTACAGCTCAACAAGGTCATTAAAGTTAACGCTATTAGAAAAAAGTGTTTCAGTGCCATTATGATACATTAAAAAATGTGAATTGTGCATTATTCATTGTGAATTGTGCATTATGCATTGTGAATTGTGCATTATTCATTGTGAATTGTGCATTATGCATTGTGAATTGTGCATTATGCATTATGCATTGTGAATTGTGCATTATAGTTTAAGATCCTCTTCGTTCTTGGGCTTGGGGGGGTAGTCAACGGTGTAGTGCAGTCCGCGCGACTCCTTGCGTTCCTTGGCCTGGCGCATGATGAGATAACCCACGTTGATGATGTTGCGCAGCTCGCAGATGCGGCGGCTCACGGTGCTCTCCTTGAAGAGTTTCTCGGTCTCTTGGTAGAGGATGTCGAGGCGGTTCCAGGCGCGGTCGAGGCGCAGGTTGCTGCGCACGATGCCCACATAGGCGCTCATTATCTCGCCCACCTCTTTCTCGCTCTGGCTGATGAGCACCATCTCCTCGGGGTGTTGAGTGCCCTTGTCGTCCCAGGCGGGGATGTCGGTGCGGTAGTCGTAGTGGCCCAGGCAGGCCATGGCGTGCCGTGCGGCAGCCTCGGCATATACCACTGCCTCTATCAGCGAGTTGCTTGCCAAGCGGTTGCCGCCATGCAGCCCGGTGCATGAGCACTCACCCACGGCGTAGAGGCGCTCTATCGACGAGCAGGCGTTCAGGTCCACCTTGATGCCGCCGCACAGGTAGTGGGCAGCTGGTGCCACCGGAATGTAGTCCTTGGTGATGTCGATGCCTATCTCCAGGCAGTGCTTGTAGATGTTGGGGAAGTGGTGCTTGGTCTCCTCTGGGTCTTTGTGGGTCACGTCGAGGAACACGTGGTCCTCGCCGCGCTGCTTCATCTCGCTGTCGATGGCGCGTGCCACCACGTCGCGTGGGGCAAGCGACAGGCGTGGGTCATACTTTTGCATGAACTCCTCGCCAGCAAGGTTGCGAAGCACGCCACCATAGCCGCGCATGGCCTCGGTGATGAGGAAGGCGGGGCGGTCGCCGGGATGATAGAGGGCGGTGGGGTGGAACTGGATGAACTCCATGTCTTGCACGGTGCCCTTGGCGCGATACACCATGGCTATGCCGTCGCCAGTGGCGATGAGAGGATTGGTGGTGGTGTGATACACCGCTCCGCAGCCGCCAGTGGCCATGAGCGTAAGGCGCGAGAGGAAGGTGTCAACCTTGCCCGTTTCTTGGTTGAGCACATAGGCTCCATAGCACTGAATGTCGTGGGTGCGGCGGGTCACTATCTTGCCCAGGTGGTGCTGGGTGAGAATCTCGATTGCGAAGTGGTTGTCGAAGATGTCGATGTTGTCGTGAGCCTTCACGGCCTCGATGAGCGACTGCTGAATTTCGTGGCCGGTGTTGTCGGCATGATGGAGGATGCGGAACTCGCTGTGGCCGCCCTCGCGGTGCAGGTCGAAGTCGCCGCTCTCGGTCTTGTCGAAATCCACGCCCCAGCCTATCAGGGCTTTAATCTGCTCTGGGGCATGTGTCACCACTTGCTCCACAGCCTTTGGGTCGCTGAGCCAGTCGCCAGCCACCATAGTGTCGTGGATGTGCTTGTCGAAGTTATCTACTTCGAGGTTGGTGACGCTAGCCACGCCACCCTGGGCGAGGTCGGTGTTGGCCTCGTCGAGTGTGCTCTTGCACACGAGTGCCACCTTGCCGGTGCCTGCCACCTTCAGGGCGAAGCTCATTCCTGCCACGCCCGAGCCTATGATGAGATAGTCATATTTGTAAACCATAATGTTGTCAGTTAGGAGTTTATGTTTTTTATATTTATAGTCTTTAGTTTTGTGGTTGAGTAGCGGCGAAACCCTCTCCCCCGATTCACGATTTCCCGAAGGCGTTCTTCACGCGCTCCTCAATGGCTGGGTCAACGGGTCGAGTGGGTTCTTCGCTGTTGTTGTGCGGTGTCCCTCCGCCAGGGCCATAAATGTCTTCGTTGACCTTGTCGCGGATGTAGCGTGTGCTGTCGTAGCTGCCGTCGGCAGAGTTCTGCGGGGTGATGGTATCATAGTCCAGTGAGGAGGAGTCGGTCTCTAGCGGGGTGTCGGTGTTGAGGCTACCTTCGCAGCCGAAATAACGGCGGTCGAGGGTGTAGTCGGCAGCAAATTGCTTGCGCAGGTAGGCCATGTCGCGCCGAGCCAGCACCCCGCGCAAGAAGGCTCCCACGATGGGCAATGCAGCTCGGCCTCCCTGCCCTTGTGCTGTCTTGAAGTGGATTTGGCGATAGCTGCCTCCCACCCATGCGCCGCACACCAGGTTGGGGGTGGTGGCCACAAACCAGGCATCGGTGAAGTTGTCGGATGTTCCTGTCTTGCCACCAATGCCCACGTTGCTCACATAGCTGTTGATAGCCGCTCCTGTGCCGCCGGCATCGCGGCACACTGCCTCGAGCAGCTTGCGCATGCAGTAGGCCTGGTTGTGCGACAGTGCCCTGTCGGGGTCGTCAAAGGCCTTGCTGTTATATATCTCCTCTTTCTCGCCATTCTTATTGGTGCGGTAGATTTTTGTCACCAGCACGGGCTTCTTGGGCTGCCCGTCGTTGATGACTGTGCCATAGGCGCTCACCAGCTCCATGAGGTTCACGTCGCTAGAGCCGAGGAACATCGACGGCGTGCGGGTGAGTGTTGACCTGATGCCCATCTCAAAGGCGGTGTTTGCCACGTTGTTGACACCCACGTTGCTGCCCACCTTCACGGCAATGATGTTGTTGCTTCGCGCAAAAGCCGACCGCACTGTCATGTTAGTGTTAGAGAACCGTCCGTTGGCATTCTTGGGAGACCACAGTTTAGAGGTGCCAGTGGCGGGGTCTATATCTACCAGTGGGTTGTCGAGCGGCGCATCCACATAGATGTCGCAGGGCTTGATGCCCTCCTTCATGGCGGCGCTATAGACAAATAGCTTGAACGTGCTGCCTGGCTGGTGTTGCGCGCTCACGTTGTCATATTGCCACGTCTTGTAATCTACATCGCCCACCCAGGCTTTGACCTCGCCGCTGTGGGGGTCAATGGCGATGAAGCCGCAGTGCATCTTGTGAAGCATGTATTCTATCGAGTCGAGCGAGCTCATCTCGGCATAATGGCCGCCGTTGTAGTCAAAGAGCTTGACGCGATGCTTGAGGTTCATGTAGTGGTTCACCGAGTCGTAGTTCTCGTTATACTTCGCCATCAGCTGTTTATACACTGGAGTCTGCTCGGCTTTACGGGCCACGAAATCGGGGATTACCTCACCGCGGTCATCCACCCAGCATGGGTTGTTGCCCCACTCCCGGTCGAAATTTTGCTGCACTACCTTCATCTGCTCGAGCACGGCTTTCTCGGCGCAGGCTTGCATGCGTGTGTCGATGGTGGTGTGAATCTCCAGGCCGTCGCGGTAGAAGTCGATGTCGTTCTGCTCGCACCACTGCCGCATCTCGTCGGCCACTGCCTGCCTAAAGTAAGGGCACTCCACGTTGAAGTCGGTCTCGGGGGTGTATTTCAGGTTCAGGTTGAGCTTGCTGAGCTTGTCATATTCTTTTTGCGAGAGGTGGTTGTGCGCCAGCGCATTGTTGAGCACCACGTTGCGGCGCTCCAGGCACCGGCTGGGGTTGTTGAGCGGGTTGTAGTAGGAGGTGCCTTTGAGCACTCCCACTAGTGTGGCACACTGCTCGGTGGTGAGCTTGGCGGGCGTGGTGTTGAAATACACCTTTGCCGCCGTCTTGATGCCATAGGCCTGGTTGCCATAGTCAACGGTGTTAGCATACATCTCAAGGATGCTCTTCTTGTCGTAGAACATCTCAATCTCGGTAGCGAGGATCCATTCCTTGGCCTTGGTGATGAGCATTCCCACGCCAGGGATGCGGCACAGCAGGCCGCCAGTATATTGGCTGGTGCGCATCTTGAACATGTTTTTCACCAACTGCTGGGTGATGGTCGAGGCACCGCGTGCGCGGCGGTGTACCACAAAGTCTTTGAGCGCTCCACCCATGCCCTTGAAGTCAATGCCGTGATGTTCATAGAAGCGCTCATCCTCGGTGTCGATGAGCAGCACAAAGAACATCGAGTCAACCTCCTCATATTTTACTGGCGTGCGGTTCTCTTTGTAGTACTTGCCAATGAGCTTACCGTCGGCACTGTAAATGTAAGACGCATTATATGGGCGTGGCGACATGATCTCGCTCAGCGATGGCGACTTGCCAAAGAGCCACAGCAGGTTGATGTTGATGGCAACGACGGTGAGCACCAGTGTCACCACCAGTGTGCAAAGGGCCATCAGGCTCTTCACATACCACGGCTTGCCGGCGTAGAGACCTTTGTACCAAGCGTTAAAGCGCTGGTAGCGCTCAGCCACCCATCGCAGCACCGCTGCTATTTTGCTTAATATGCCACCCATTTGTCAATTTTTGTGGGGACAAGGCGTGCCTTGTCCGTGATTTGTGATACGAGACCAGTCTCGTAGGTTTTTGTGGGGGCAGGCGTGTTTTGCCAGCGCAAAATCTGCTTTACGCACGTGCAACGTGCCGTCACGCTCCACAACAAACTGCAAAATTACTAAATAACTTATAACAGCAGCATAAAACACACTTAAAAAAACAAAAACGGAGGTTTTCGTTTGTCGTTTATGGTTTATGGTTTATCGTTTGTCGTTTATGGTTTATGGAGGACAGTGGTGAGATTATGGGTGCAGGAATCTCTATACACTATAGCTGACAAGGCACGCCTTGTGAGCTCGTGAGCTCAAAACCATTGCCTTGTCAGCTTGTTCCTTGTCAGCTCGTGAGCTTATATTTAGAATCCCGTCCAGTTCTGCCGCCACAGGTCGCGGGCGAGCTCGTCCCAGCGCACGATGGTGGCCCCGAAGAAGTCGGCGACATAGCCGTTGAGCATGGCCTGTGCCTTGACGGGGTCGATGGCTCTGAGCTGCTGCCACATCTGCTGCACATGGGGCAGCTCGCGCTGTCCTTTCTCCATGAAATAGTCGCGCTGTGGCTCGATGAGCGAGCGGAACTTGCCCCAGCGCACGGTGGCCAGGCGGTTGGCCTTGCGGTAGTGCCACAGGGCGGCATCGTCGCGGTCGCTGTGCTGGCCGCACACTTGCAGCAGCTTGGGCAGCTGGGTGGTGCCGGCAAAGATGGGGAAGCGCGGACTCTCGCCAGGGTTGTCGAGGGCCACCCATGCCACGCCGCCTATCTCGTCGGGCAGCCAAGAGCGCAGCTGGATGACGGTGCTGTAGGCGCACCAGGGCACGCTCACGGTGCGTATGTTCTTCATTGCCGAGTCGCCCATGGCGTAATACATGTTTATCTCGTCGGGGCGCATCCAGGGGTTGCTGAAGGGCGACACCACGCTGTCGGGCTCGTTCTCCACTAGGTTGCCCTTCTTGTCCTTGCGCTTGGGATTGGGGATGAGGTGGCGGCCGCTCAGGTTCTTGTCGCTGCCCTCGTAGTAGCTGCCCAGCAGCTGCATCACCTGCTCGGGGCTCACCTTAGCGTCGGGCTTGACGCTCAGCGGCAGCCACGAGGCGGTGTCGCTCAGGTTGAGCGATGGTGCCAGGGCGTTCATGATGTAGTGCTCGCGCACGCTGTAGTTCTTCTTCTCATGCATGTAGTTCTCGCCGCTGTAGGCCTTGAAGAAGTTGAACTCCTGCTTGCCGTCCCACAGCTTGAGTTGGCGGGCTACTTCACGCACGTTGCTCGATGCCATGTAGTGGTTTTTGTCGGCAAGGTCGAGGGTGCCAATGCGCGAGATGTTGGCCGAGACGGCAATCTCGTCGTCGGGGATGCGCACTGCCGCCCACACGGCGCCCACCCGCTTGGGGCCAGCACCAAAGATCTCGAAAATCCACACCTCGTTAGGGTCGGCCACGGTGAGGCACTCGCCGCTGTCGCCGTAGCCATATTTCTCGGCTAGGCTGCCCATCAGGGCTATCGCCTCGCGGGCGGTGGTGCAGCGCTCCAGGGCGATGCGCTGCAGCTCCTCGATGTAGAACATGCCCGCCTTGTTGCGCAGCGTGTCGTGACCGCCAATGGTGGTCTCGCCCATCGCCAGCTGGTGCTCGTTGAGGCAGGGATAGGCAGTGTCGAGGTAGCGATAGGTGTGGCGCACCTGCGGGATGGTGCCTCGCACATAGAGCTTGGTGCTGTCGCTGGAGCTCTGGGTGTGCATGCGTCCCTCATAGATGGCGGTCACCGTGTCGCGCTCATAGTCGCGGGCGGGCGTCATCGTCATCCAAGTGCGATACCACGAGTCGCAGGTGTGGGAGGTTATCACCGAGCCGTCGGTGCTGGCGTTCTTGCCCACCATGATGCTGGTACACGACAGGCGCTGGCGACCCTGGGCTGTTGATTCATCTACTTGTGCCACAGAGACAACTGCCGACGCCACAAGTGCTATCGAAACTAAATATTTTAAATTCATAAGAGGATTTCGTTTTTCGTTTTTCGTTTATCGTTTATCGGTGGAAAGTGGAAGGTGAAATCTCGTTCCTAGTTCCTAGTTCAAACTGTGAACTGTGAACTCTGAACTTTGAACTTTGAACTGTGAACTGTGAACTATGAACTATGAACTGTGAACTCTGAACTAATATCATATCCATCCCATTGAGTGATAGAGATAAGCAATGACATATCCTGCCACGCATGCCACAACGGTATGCACCATGCCAGGCATCATAAAGGAGTGATTAAGAAGATATTTGCCAATCTTTGTTGTTCCGGTGCGGTCGAAGTTCACTGTGGCGATATCTGATGGATAATTGGGGATAAAGAAGTAGCCATAAACCGAAGGCAGCACGCCGAGCAGTACCCATCCGTCAATGCCGAGCTTGTAGGCCAGCGGCAGCATAGCCACTACAACAGCACCTTGCGAATTGACAAGCACCGAAACTAAGAAGAACGCAAAAGCTATCGACCACGGGTATTGCTCTACCATGCCAGCAAGCATCTCCTGAATATTGCTTAGGTAGTTGGCAAAATAAGTGTCGGCGAGCCAAGCGATACCATAGATGGCGACAACAGCAACCATACCACTTTGCCATACTGGACCACTGATGGCTTTCTTGGGAGAAGTCTTGCAGAAGATTATCATCAATGCCGCAGCAGTGATCATGACAATCTGAATCACAAGGTTCATCTTCAACGGACTCATTACCACCTCTGTCACATCAGGCACAACTTCCTCAATCTTAGCAAATTGTTCAGGAGTTATAGTGGCGCCCAGCATTTCCATTACAGGTGCACCCTTAATTGCCTTGACGGTCTCATAAGCGGGCAGACAGTTTTGGAAAATAGCGAAGAACACAATCACCAGCAAGGCTCCAAAGAAAATATAAACGGCACGCTTGCTCTCTGGAGCAATCTTTTTATCGAGAGTAGTAGCCTTGTTACCGTAGATGAACTCGCGCTGTTCGGGGTCGGCAATCTTCTTTTGGAACTCAGGGTCTTTGTCAAGGTCCTTGCCTCGTTTGTAGGAGGCTACCGATGCTATGATAATGCCAAGAAGACAGGCAGGAATAGTCACCATGAGCACTTTGGGAATGGTGATGGCATAGCCATTAGACCCTGAGATGGTGATAAATGCCACCACTGCAGCAGCAATTGGCGAGCAGGTGATGCCAATCTGTGACGCGATGCTGGCGATACTGCAAGGGCGCTCGGGACGGATGCCCTTTTTGATGGCGATGTCGCAGATGATAGGCATCAAGGTGTAAACAACGTGTCCTGTTCCCACTAGCACGGTAAGGAAGAAGGTGCATAATGGGGCAAGGAAAGTGATGCGTTCGGGGTGCTTACGCAGCAACTTCTCGGCAAGCTGGATAAGCCAGTCCATACCTCCCGACGCCTGCATAATGCCGGCGCAGGTAACTGCTGCAATGATGATGTAGATAACATCGGTTGGAGGTGTGCCAGGTTCTAAGCCAAACCCAAACACCAGAATCGCTAGGCCAATTCCAGAGATGGCGCCTAATGCCAAGCTGCCATATCGGGAGCCCAGCCACAACGCTGCAAGAACGATGCAGAGCTGTAAAATCATTAATGCTGACATGATGTATAAGTGTTAAGTTATAAGTTTTAAGTAGTAAGTGGGTGCCTGACGGCACTTTTTTCGTTTATCGTTGTTCGTTTATCGTTATGAACTATGAACTATGAACTCTCAATATCTCACGCTCACTTGCACATACACGCTGCTATAGTTGTGCTTGGCAAGGGAACGGTCGTTGGTGAAGACATATTCCGACTGTATCTCAAAGTACTTGCAGAAACGGAAGTTGAGACCAATCTCATAGTTGGTCTTGGCATGAAGCCAAGTGGCACTGGGGCGATAGAGGTCGTAGCGACCCTTCACCATGAGTTTGTCGCGGTAAACAGGAACGATGGCTAGGGCATAGAAGCCGTCGGCCTTATTGGCGGCAATCTCGTTGCCGTCGCGGTCGGTATAGGTCTTGATGGTAAGGTCGTTAGCGTCGCCAGGCTTCTGGTAGGTGGTGGCAAAGCCAAAACCTGTGGAGTGGATATACTCGCCGCGGAGCTGGAGGTCTCCCTTCTTGTACTCCGCACTCAAAGCATAGCGGTGCTTATTGAGGCTCAGCACCTCACCGCCACTCTTGCGGGCATAAGAGCCTTCCCAACCAAATGCGCCAATCCTGAGACCAGCAACTGGCATCACCCACACGCCACCAATGATGTCTTTCTTCTTGTCAACATCGGTCACATTGATGCCCTGGCCGTTGAACACACCCACTTGGTAGTGAAGCAGATAACGGCCCGATTTGTTTTTCAAGAAGTCGCCCTGGAACTGCAGACCTATGTCGCGGCCGTTGCTGGCATGCTCGCCAGTGCGGTCGCTGAAGCCCGACAGCTTTGAGATGGGTTGTGAGTAGGACATAAAACCCTGGTCAAGCGGGTGCATAGGGTTCTCAAAGGTGAACGGGCGCTTGAACTGGCCAAATTTCACCTTAAAGAAGTCAAACCGCTGCCACTCCATGAAATAGTCAACCAGGCGAGGACTGCTTCCCAGGGTTGAGGTGTTGCCGTTGATTTGGCCCTGCACCTTGTAGAAAATCTCGTTTAGGATTTTACCCTCGAGCGATACTCTCACAATTCTCACATTGAAGGTGTTGCTGTTATTTCCCTCCTGAAATGTTGCCTGGTAGGAACCTATAGCATATCCGCTGAACTTAGGCTTGGTAAAGATAGGAGGCTTCTTCTCGCCATCTTTTTGCGATGGCTCAGCAGCGACTGAGGCGTCAGTAGTTGTAATGCTCTCTGTGGTTGTAATGACTTCAGCGCCAGCATTGTTATCGCTTATTGCCACCTCGTCCATGCCCCACATGCAGGGCACCAGCCACGCCAGCGACAATAGCATTAAAAAAACACGTTTCATAGTATGTCGTTTTTTATTATTTTTATTAAGGTGACAAAAATACAAATAAAATGTGAAATGCCAAAAAAGCGAACTACAAAACCATAAAAGCAGCAAAAGCGCGTGTCTCATTCAGAAAAACAGGAAAAAACAACTGATTTTTATGATTAATCTGAAATTAACAAAAACACAGTTTATTGAAAATCACTCGAATAAAAAATCAGATTAATCCATAGTTTTTTATTATGCGGGAGTTTTGCAACACCCTCCATGCATATTATTGATTATCAAGCATTGATTTGTTGTAAACAATCAAATCGGAAAAACAAAATAAGGTTCCAAATCACAACACGGTATGGAACCTTATTCTTTGTCTTTAAACTAATCAATAAAGGGTGTTAACGCACTATCACCTTGTCATGTCCCACAATGTAGATGCCAGGCGGTAGACCTTGGGTGGCACTGGCACGAAGAACTTGGTGCCTGAGTAGCTGCCCCTGCATGTTGTAGACGTCAACATAGCCGTCAAGGGCGTCAATGGATATGTTGTTGATAGAATCAAAATTCCCCTCAACAATTTTTTGGAATTCTTTCCACACAAGAGCATTTTTATAAATAGCCCTGCCACCTTTAGGGACGATTAAAGTGGATGTATTAAAATATTGATCATTGAAAGGATAAGTGTACACATAATAGTGCTCATTATGATCATTTACATATTCTTCCGTTATAACATTACATTCAGGAGGGGTTGCCGCATAACAAACAACTGTTAATGACTTATTGTTGAGGAATGCTCCTGCACCAATTTTCTTGATCTTGGCAGGTAGCACGATATTTGTTGCTCTCATACCACAGAAAGCATAATCTCCAATTGAGTCCAAATTCTCTGGTAGCACAATCTCACTTTGGTGAGTAAGTTGATTGCCGTAGAATGCATAGGCTCCTATATATTTTAGGCTCTTAGGTAGAATAAGTTTTCCCAATAATTTTCCACGTAAAAAATTATCGGGTATCTCTTTCAAGTTATTGCCATCTTTAAATTCAACAAACTCCATATCCAAACCATCTGCTTCACTCAATACACCCGATAAGTTTTTTAAGGTTGATGGAAATGTTATTGAATTAAAAGTATAATAACTACCGGCCTTGAAGGCATCATGCCCCATATTTTCTACACCTTCAGGGATAATTAAATCCACACCATTTATAAGCATACCATTACTGTCAACAAAAATAGTAGTGGATGGTACTCTATACAGTTCCTTTTTGTCTTTACTAAGCAGTAGACCATCTTCAACGCAGAAGAAATTGTTGTCAAGATCAACTTCAATGGTGTCTACATAGTAGGTTTCCATGCTCAAAAAACATGGATCGCAAATGTTCTTGCCTAGCTTTAGTGTCCGCCAATGAATTTTAGTTAACATTAAACCATTTGGCACATAAAAAGCTTTTGCGTTAAATACTGGTTGGAAACTGTCGTTCAAGTCTTCTTCAGTGTAGTCCAGTTCTATTGTTTCAATAAAGTCATGGCAGTAATAAAATGAATTGGCTGATATAGAGCATTTATGTAATATAGAAACCTTCCTCAAATAAAGAGGATAGGTGAATGCATATGAGTTTATTTGCTTTACTTCTTGTGGTACAATAAATTCAGAACGATCATCTAATCTTGGATAATAAATAAGCTTTTTCTTATCTTTCGAGAGTAGAAGATTATCGAGAGAAGAGAAAAAATTGTTCTCGGGACTGACTTCAATCTCTTTGACATTGGGGCCGCATCTCAAAAATTCAAATGTCCTTATGTTTTTGGGAATAATTAATTTCTTAAAAAGCCCCCCCCCCTTATAATCAATTTTAAAGACAGGGAAAGATATTCCACAATAATCCACCGTGTCGGGTATTGATATTGTGGCATTCTCGTCAACTGTCTCAAAACCAACAACAGTGGCAGAAATATTTTTGATACCAGTATCATACATCACACCATCAACAGTGAATGTCATAGCACTTGACAAAAGTGAAAACAGCACAATATAACTAAATAACAAGATAATTCTCTTTGTTTCCATGACTATTAAAATTAAAAACCATACTTACCAAAGACATTTAGAATAGAGCATTTGGAATTATAGTGTAAGTTAAACAATAAACAACAAGATACCTTAAGTAAGGAAAATATCATTGTTCATCTTCATTGATTATTTCAATAGAGGGCGTTGTCCCCATATTAACAAGAATGTCGCCTTTCTTCCATTTTGACAATGAACCACCATTCCTCCTTGGAAAATTAGGGTGACATTCTCCCCTATATAACCACCTTCATTTAATAAAATATCAGATGTAATTATTTGCGTACTATTGTTTTGAAAAATTGACATAACGATACCTTATTATATAAAATTAAACGATAAATTTATCTTTTTATTGCTTAATAATTAATAAATACCCGTTGGTGGGATTAATTCACCAATAAATTGATGTTGAAAAAAGTTGCACATATCGTTGATTTTTAGTAATTTGGCGGCGAAAAATAAAACAACCAAAATCACCGCTATGCACAACTTATATGCAAATTTCATCAAAATTCTTGATGTCTGCAAGATTTTTCAAAAAATCTCGTGAATGAACTGTGAAATGTCTAGCGTTGTGGTGTGGTTCCCAAGTTCAGTGACTTGGAAGTGATCGCCCTTAATCTGACCCCTGAAAACATGAGTATAGACAGCGAAAGCTATCTGTTCGCATTGATGGAGGATTTTAAGAATGGGATGCCGAACCTGATATCACGTCGTCAGTACAGCGATAGGCGCAAAATCACCGCTGAGCTTTGTTAGACAATCCGCAAAAGAATAGTGGAACGTATTGATGGTGGCGAGGACATCTTCATCATCGACTCAAAACCGGTCAAAGTGTGCCAGATCTCAAGAGGGAAACGCAACCGAATGGGCATGAAGGAACCGGAAAAGGCTCCCGAATTATCCGCTTAGCCCTTGTTTTGCCCCACCTATCGACTGAGCCTTGTCTCCTGACTCAATAGAAACAATTAAGGCAACAACCTTGCGATTGCTGCCTTAATGCGCTTCAAGATGGACTTGAACCAACGACCCCCTGATTAACAGTCAGGTGCTCTAACCAACTGAGCTATTGAAGCATTAACAATTAAAACTTAATATTATGAAACGCGCTTCAAGATGGACTTGAACCAACGACCCCCTGATTAACAGTCAGGTGCTCTAACCAACTGAGCTATTGAAGCAGTATTTTACTATGTTTTCCCGGTTTTCCGAGAAATGCGGTGCAAAATTACAGCCTATTTTTGAATTGTGCAACACTTTTCGCCAAAATATTTTAAAAAATCGTCGAATAAATGATTTTTCCCCTCTTTTTTCGTTCTATTTCATCAAGAAGTAGTACTTTAGCAGTCTCAAATCAAGGTGGAACGTTGAAGGTGGAACGTGGAAGGTGGAACGTGGAAGGTGGAACGTGGAAGGTGTAGGGATAAGGCATGCCTTGTCAGTTAAGGAGCTAGATGTTCTAGAAAATCTAGAATCTCTAGAAAATCTAGAATCTCTAGAAAGTCTAGAATCTCTTAACTATAAACTCTTAAATGTAAACTCTGAACTATATAATTATATGAACTATAGAAAATATTTTTTGCTGATTCTGGTGTTGCTCTCTGTTGCAGCACAAGTGGCGACGGCCGGCGAGGAGGGCGACGACAACGTGCGCTCAACTCGCATAGCTCGCAATCTAGACATTTTCAACGCGCTGTTCAAGGAGCTTAACGCCTTTTATGTTGACACTCTCGACATTGACAAGTCGATGGAGACCGCCATCAACGCGATGCTCAACGACGTGGACCCCTACACCGAGTATATTCCTGCCAAGGACACCGAGGACTTCATGGTGATCTCCACTGGCGAGTATGGTGGCATAGGGTCTTACATCTTTGAGCGCGACGGCAAGGTGTATATCAGCGAGCCCTACGAGGGCAGCCCGGCAGCGAAGGCTGGCCTGAGGCCTGGCGACCGCATCGTCATGATCGACGGCGAGAGTGTGGAGGGCTGGGACAATGGCAAGGTGAGTGAGCACCTCAAGGGCCAGCCCAGCACGCCAATAGAGGTGACCGTGGTGCGGAAATATGACCCCGACAGCGTGAAGACCTTTAACCTCCACCGCGAGAAAATCAAGGTTGACCCAGTGAGCTACTATGGTGTAATTCACGAGAACATAGGCTACATAGCCCTCGACACCTACAACGAGCACTCGGCTGCCAACGTGAAGAGCGCCCTGCTAGAGCTCAAAGCCAACCCGGCGGTGAAGTACATAGTGCTCGACCTGCGTGGCAATGGCGGTGGCCTGCTCGATAGCGCAATTCAGATTGTGGGCATGTTTGTCCCCAAGGGCACCCAGGTGTTGCAGACTCGCGGCAAGACCAAGCAGCAGGAGCGTAACTACAAGACTACGGAGGAGCCTGTGGATGCCGAGATTCCGCTGGCTGTGCTCGTTGATGGCGGCACGGCATCGGCAGCCGAGATTACCGCTGGCGCACTCCAGGATCTGGACCGTGCTGTGGTGCTTGGCACACGTTCCTTTGGCAAGGGGTTGGTGCAATTGACCAGGCCATTGCCATTTGACGCGCTGTTTAAGGTGACAGTGTCGAAATATTACATTCCCAGCGGACGTCTCATCCAGGAGATAGATTACTCGCAAAAAGATGAGGCTGGCAACCCCAAGCACACCGTTGACACCACAGCCCAGCAATACCGCACCGCGCGCGGCCGTGTGGTGAAAGGCGGTGGTGGCATAACCCCCGACATCGTGATAGAGCCTCTCAAGGGCAGCCGCTTGGCCTATAACATAGTGCGCGACAACTGGGCCTTTGACTATGCTGTGAAGTATGCTGCCGAGCACCCCACTATTCCCGCTGCCGAGGAGTTTAAGATTACCGACGAGATTTTCAACGACTTCAAGGCTTTCATCGACCCGGCGAAGTTTGAATATGACAAGGTGTGCGAGACCAGCCTGGCGTCGCTCAAGAAGACCGCCGAGGACGAAGGCTACCTCAACGACGAGACCAAGGCGGAGTTTGACCGCCTCGAGAAGCTGCTCAAGCACGACCTTAACAAAGACCTTGACCTGCACCGCGACGACATCGAGAAACTGCTGGGCAAGGAGATTATCAAGAACTACTACTACCAGCGTGGCCAGATGATTTTTGCCCTGGGCAAAGACCGCGTCACTGCTCGTGCCAGCGAGATGTTTAACAAGGAGGGTGAATATGAGAAGATTCTGAACTTGCCTGTTGCTAAAAAAGCCTCTGCACCCAAGAAACAATCTAAGAAGAAAAAGTGAAACCATTGCCACTTCAGCTAAGCGAGCTGAGCCAGTTGCTGTTTACCACGGCACAGCGTGCTGCCCTCAAGCGACTGGTCACCGGCAAGACCAACCGCGTGATGGTGGTTGACGGACTTGCCGGCTCGGCAGCGGCGATGATGTTCACGGCGTTGCCCAAGGGTGCCTCACCCTATCTCATCATTGCCAACGACCTCGACGAGGCGGGCTACATCTACAATGACCTGTGCCAGCTCACCAGCGAGGCGCAGGTGCTGCTCTTCCCCTCGGGCTACAAGCGCGACATCAAGTATGGTCAGGTCGATGCTCCGCAGCAGATACTGCGCACCGAGGTACTGAACCGCTGGCACACCGACGGCGACCTGCGGTGGGTGGTGACCTATCCCGAGGCGCTTGCCGAGAAGGTGGTGCCGCGCGAGAGCATAGAGAAATCTACTGTCACCCTCGAGGTGGGCAAGGAAAAGGACCTCACGCAAGTGGCGGTGAGGCTGCGCGAGCTGGGGTTTCAGGAGGTGGATTATGTGTATGAGCCAGGGCAGTTCTCGGTGCGAGGCTCCATCCTCGACGTGTATTCCTATAGCAATGAGTATCCTTACCGCATCGACTTCTTTGGCGACGAGATCGACAGCGTGCGCACCTTTGATGTGGAGACGCAGCTCTCGAAAGAGAAGCTCCAGAGCGTGAGCATTATCAACAACACATCGATGCAGGCGGCTGGTGCCGGGGTGTCGCTGCTACACTTCGTGGGAAGCGACGTGACGTTGCTCGTGCGCGATGTGGAGTGGCTGCGGCAGCGCGTCGAGGCCATAGGAGAGGAGACGTTGAGCCATAGTGCTATCGAGGCTCAGGAATGTGACCACGAGGCGATGCTCAAGGTGGTGGATGTGCCGCAGTTTCTCGCCGCGCTCAACGCCATGCGGCGACTGGAGTTCTACTATGGCGAGAGTCAAGCCAGCGGCAACGCCAAGTTGTCGATGCACTGCTCGCCGCAAGGTATCTATCACAAGAATTTTGACCTCATCAGCCAGTCGTTCACCGATTTCCTTGAACGTGGCTACACATTATATATACTTAGCGACAGCGCAAAGCAGATAGAGCGCCTGCGCGTCATCTTCGACGACCGTCACGACGAGATTGTGTTCACGCCAGTGATCAAGACCTTGCATGAGGGCTTCGTCGATGACGACCGCAAGATGTGCGTCTTCACCGACCATCAGATTTTTGACCGATTCCACAAGTACAACCTCAAGAGCGAGCGGGCTCGCTCGGGCAAGCTGGCCCTGTCGCTCAAGGAGCTGAACCAGATAGAGACTGGCGACTTCATCGTGCATGAAGACCACGGCATAGGGCGCTTTGAGGGATTGCTGCGCACCCGCCTCAACGGCACCATGCAAGAGATGATAAAACTCAGTTACCTCAATGGCGACGTGATTTTCGTCTCGATTCATGCCCTGCACAAACTCTCGAAATACCGCGGCAAGGAGGGCGTGCCGCCCAAGCTCAGCAAGCTGGGCACCGGCAAGTGGCAAGCTATCAAGAACCGCACCAAGGGGCGCCTCAAGGACATCGCCCGCGACCTCATCAAGCTCTATGCCCAGCGCCGTGAGGAAAAGGGCTTCGCTTTCAGTCCCGACGGATACTTGCAGCAAGAGCTCGAGGCGTCGTTCATCTATGAGGACACCCCCGACCAGCTGCTGGCATCGCAAGCGGTGAAGGCCGACATGGAGAAGGACAAACCCATGGATCGCCTAGTGTGTGGCGACGTGGGCTTTGGCAAGACCGAGGTAGCGATACGTGCTGCCTTCAAAGCCGCCGTCGATGGCAAGCAGACTGCCGTGCTCGTGCCCACCACCGTGCTGGCTTTCCAGCACTACAACACCTTTAGCGAGCGGCTCAAGGACTTCCCGGTGCGCGTCGATTACTTGAGCAGAGCCCGCAAGCCCAAGGACGTGAAGCAGCTCCTCGCCGACCTGGCCGAGGGTAAAATCGACATTATCATTGGTACTCACAAGCTCATTGGCAAGACGGTGAAATTCAAAGACCTGGGCCTGCTAGTCGTTGACGAGGAGCAGAAGTTTGGCGTCGCCGTCAAGGACAAGCTCAAGCAGCTCAAGGTCAACGTTGACACCCTCACCATGAGTGCCACACCCATACCGCGCACCTTGCAGTTCTCGCTCATGGGAGCGCGCGACCTGAGCACCATCAACACGCCGCCCGCCAACCGCTATCCCATCCTCACCAGCATCAACGCCCTCGAGGACGACGTGGTGAAAGAGGCTATCAACTTTGAGCTCTCGCGCAACGGACAGGTGTTCTTTGTAAACAACCGCATCGACCCGCTGTTCAACCTCCAGGCTATGATCAACCGCCTGGTGCCCGATGCCCGCGTGGTGGTAGCTCACGGGCAGATGCCACCCGAGCAGCTCGAGCAGCGCATCATCGACTTCACCAATCACGACTACGACGTGCTACTGGCCACCACCATCATCGAGAGCGGCATCGACATGCCCAATGTCAACACCATCATCATCAACAACGCGCAGAACTACGGCCTGAGCGACCTGCACCAGCTGCGAGGCAGGGTAGGGCGCAGCAACCGCAAGGCCTTCTGCTATCTGCTCGTGCCCCCAGGAGTGCCACTCACCTCGGTGGCAAGGCGACGCCTCCAGGCCATCGAGAGCTTCAGCGACCTGGGATCAGGCATTCACATCGCCATGCAAGACCTCGACATCCGTGGCGCCGGCAACCTGCTCGGTGCCGAGCAGAGCGGCTTCATCGCCGACCTGGGCTTCGAGACCTACCAGAAAATTCTCAAGGAGGCAGTCCTCGAACTCAAGACCGAGGAGTTTGCCGACACCTATATGGAGCAGGCGCAAGACGACATTGCCCTGGGCGGCGACGGAGAAGTGGAATTTGCCGCCGACTGCGTCATCGACACCGACCTCACACTCATGTTCCCCGCCGACTATGTGCCCCAGGAGAACGAGCGCATCTCGCTCTACCGCGAGCTCGACAACATGGAGAGCCAGCGCGACGTCGATGACTTTGAGGAGCGCCTGCGAGACCGCTTCGGGGAGATCCCCGACGTGGGGCGCGAGCTCATTCGCATCGTGCCGCTGCGACGCATCGCACGACACCTCGGCATCGAGAAAATAGCGCTGATGAAAGGACAGATGTATGCCTACTTCGTGGGAGAGGAAAACAAGGCCTACTACAACTCCCGAGCCTTCGGACGCATCATCAACTACATCCAGCAGAACCCACAGCGATGCCAGCTGCGCCAAAAGAACAACAAGCGCTCAGTCGTCATCGCCAGCGTCACCACCGTCCTCCAAGCCCTCGACATCCTCCGCACCATCACCACCCTAGACGCAATGTAATCACCCCTTGTCTGTCAATCAATTAAAAAAACAATCACCCCCGAACTCTATGCTTATCCATTCGGAGAATGCATGGAATTGAAATGCAACTGCAAAACAGAAAAGTTGTTCTCAGATGTGGTGATGACTTAATTTCTTGTTCTCCAAGATTTGCAAAGTCAGGGTTTCAATCCACGCGCCCATGCGGGGCGCGACCCATGCATTGATAGATGCGAACCCAAGGAGTGTTGTTTCAATCCACGCGCCCATGCGGGGCGCGACCGTCTTACATTTGCATTACGATTGTCGGGACGAGTTTCAATCCACGCGCCCATGCGGGGCGCGACACGACTTTTTGCGGTTTTCTCGGACAAATTGGTGGTTTCAATCCACGCGCCCATGCGGGGCGCGACCTTTATTGCGACCCACCTTATGCAGATACTCACGTTTCAATCCACGCGCCCATGCGGGGCGCGACCTATCTGCTCCAGTGCGCTCCACATAGATGTCGAGGTTTCAATCCACGCGCCCATGCGGGGCGCGACATAATCAAGTGTGCCGAGGCGCAGCTCATGGGCGTTTCAATCCACGCGCCCATGCGGGGCGCGACAAGTGGTGGGGTTTTCTTTTCTGTCATTTCTCAAGTTTCAATCCACGCGCCCATGCGGGGCGCGACCATTGTGGGGAATGTCACAATCCCCAACAAGCTGTTTCAATCCACGCGCCCATGCGGGGCGCGACCCACGTTTCATTAACCTGCCCACCTGGCTACCAGTGTTTCAATCCACGCGCCCATGCGGGGCGCGACCTACTTTCTCGTCACCCACCCACGCATCCACGGGTTTCAATCCACGCGCCCATGCGGGGCGCGACCCGCATTGTCACGCATGGCAACGGCAGTGGCATTGTTTCAATCCACGCGCCCATGCGGGGCGCGACGGCATATTTGTTGATTTAAGGCGCATACAACAACGTTTCAATCCACGCGCCCATGCGGGGCGCGACGGTCTCGGTGTGATATAGCTGCGCACGGCTTGCAGGTTTCAATCCACGCGCCCATGCGGGGCGCGACTCTCCCACTCGGGCGATGTAGCAAGGCTTGAATGTGTTTCAATCCACGCGCCCATGCGGGGCGCGACAGGTCAAGCGGCATCTACTCGACCACATACGCAAGTTTCAATCCACGCGCCCATGCGGGGCGCGACCACGATGCCGTCGGCGGTCAAACCTTTTCCATTTTGGTTTCAATCCACGCGCCCATGCGGGGCGCGACTGACAGCAGCTACACCCGTCACCACTGGACAAGGGAGTTTCAATCCACGCGCCCATGCGGGGCGCGACATCAAAGAGTTGTCACCTATCCAAAAGCGATTGTTTCAATCCACGCGCCCATGCGGGGCGCGAGCAACAAAGACACCCAAGCCTTCGCTCAACGTGGTTTCAATCCACGCGCCCATGCGGGGCGCGAGAAAGTGCCATTGCTGAGTATTACACCAATTATGTTTCAATCCACGCGCCCATGCGGGGCGCGAGATAGCGGACGGCTTGGATTTTGCGACATTACCGAGTTTCAATCCACGCGCCCATGCGGGGCGCGAAAAGTATCAATATTGTCACAATAAAACCACATGTTGTTTCAATCCACGCGCCCATGCGGGGCGCGTTAGTCTATCGGCCTTTGTCACCGAGCCAACAATGTTTCAATCCACGCGCCCATGCGGGGCGCGACCTCCACCATCCGCTACCGCATGGAGGGCGAGAGTTTCAATCCACGCGCCCATGCGGGGCGCGATCCACATTGTGGATTTATTGTGGATTTGTAAACGTTTCAATCCACGCGCCCATGCGGGGCGCGATTAATAAGTGGTAACTACTTTTGACAACAAAATGTTTCAATCCACGCGCCCATGCGGGGCGCGACCTTCCTTTTTAATTGTTTGATTTAGTGTTGCAAAAATAGACATTTTTGCGAATATATAATAATAAAAAAGCTATTAATAATAAAAAAACTTTTAACATGCTGTGTGTAAATGGCTGCGAACATATCTATAATTAATGCATTGCCTTGGGTTCGCATCACACAATTAGTTCGTCGGTCAAATCTATAGAGTTGTCAACTCCAAGTGTCGTGACTTTTCTATCCCAGTTTTTTCCTAAATTATAGAACCTAAGACTGTCTTTGTTTTTATCAATAATCTGGCTTAATTCATGTGTGAGAGCTATAAACTGGGCTTCATTTAAAACGCATTCAAAAACCGAATTTTGAACTCGTTTTCCATGATTGACGCAACTTTTTGCAACTTGTCGTAACCGTTTTGCTCCTTTTTTATCGGTAGTATCTACATCATAAGTTACTAGAATCATCATAGCATTTAGAGAATTAAAAAAACTGGATAATTATTTAAGTCTTGTCTAACATATCTTGCTAATAGCATTGCTTGAGAATATGGCAAGAGCCCCACAGGTATCTTTTCTTTTAAATAGGGGTGCTCTATAGTGTCTTTTTTGCGCTTTTGCCATGCTGAAATTATAGTTTTTTTGCAGTCATCGGTCATTAAAACAGTATCACCTTGCTTAATGAAATCATTTCTTTTAACTTGACGTCTGTTAATTAGCGACAAAACTAATCTATCTCCTAAATACCCTCTAAATTCTTCAATCAAATCAAGTGCTAGTGATGGCCTCCCAGGTCTAATAGTATGCATAAAACCTAAGTATGGATCTAAACCTACTGTTTCCAGAGCTGATACCATATCATTGGTGATAAGTGTGTACACAAACGATAACATTGCATTAATTTCATCGCGTGGTGGACGACGGCTCCTCTCTGTAAAAACAAAAACATCTTTCTGGGTTAGGACGAGTTCATTGAAAACGCTAAAATAGATGTTTGCAGCTTTCCCTTCTATTCCTCTCAAGTCTTCAATGCATGTGGTGTTCAAGGCTTTATGTTTCATGTGTTCCAATCTTTTTGAGCAAGAAATTAGTGCGTCATTATCGCCATAGTCCCTTATGTGACGACGCAAGATGTTGCGCGAGTTTTGAATTTTTGCCGAGATAATGATTTTACATAAATTAAGACATATCTCATCATTGTCAAAAATTTCATATTGTTTTTTCCTTAATAACACATTGCCACGTGTAGCACCGTTAAGGTGACCAATAAATCTGCCTTGAGGAGATAAAAAAGTAAGTGACACTCCATTGTCGCTACAGAGTTTCATCAATCCGGGGCTTGCTCCTATATAACCAAATGTTATGATGCTCTCAATATTATGTATTGGGATTCGAAGAAGTTCTTTTCCATCACGAGAAACCACAACATTCAACCCATCTTTGCTCAAATAAGAGTCGGGGGTGGTAACATATAAAGTATTAAGTAATTGCCTCATGTGTATATAGGTTGGTTTTTAGATATTGGTTTGCTGTTTGCCTGTCAAACATGTCAGGATTGCATATTTGTCTCAGCGAACAGTTGTTGCATGCTTTTGTCTTATATGCAGGTGGAGTAAAGCCTTTGCTCATAAAGTCATGCATCTGTTTTGAGCATTTCTTAGTAAGTTCTCTTAGGTTGTCTTCAATCTTCACGGGAACCCTCTGCCGTGTTTCAAAATAAAAAAGTGCGCCTTCTTCGATTTTGATACAGTACATTTCTTCCAGGCATATCACTTGGGCTGCAAGTTGAACCATGTCTCTTTCATCAACTTTGGGCTTGCCTTTTTTGTATTCTATTGGATAGGGTTTCCATAGCCCCGGATAACAATCATGCTTGATTGAATTTCTGGCATCATTGATGGCGTGGAGTTCAACAGCATCTGTTATTCCATACAAGCCGAGCTCTTTTGATGCAATATGCATTGAACGTAAAGTTATGGTGTCGCCATTTTTCTGTCTATAAGTAGGGTCATTTACAATTTCGTGTAAAATGTTGCCTTCCATTGTTAGGCGATTTTCTTGCCATTGCTGTTCAATATGGATTAATGCCCATTGCCGGGGACAAAACATAAAATGTTGTATCCCCGACAACATGAGCATTTCGTCTTCGCTGTAAACAGTCATCAAATCAACTCTTCAATGGTTACACCATTGGGAAGATTGTCCTTATTAATGGTCACAGAGTAGTCACTGAACGAGCGAGCAACATTCTTAGTATTTTTCTCAATCTTCACCAAGTCAAACAATTTGTGAGCTGGAGCGTTGCCAAGTTCCGAATCATGCTTGAATACAATGAGTTTTTGCGCGCTCATCAGTCCTCGTGCGGCTGAGCGGTCAATATCAAACATATTGATAAGTGCGTCCCAGAAGAGTTTCAAGTCATCCTCGCGGAAACCTGTTTGATTTGCAAGGTTGGCCGACACAAATCCGTGGCAAACGTAGAGACCATAGGGAATAGTGGCTTTGCGACCCATGGTGCGCTCTTTTTCTAAATCTTCTTCTTTGGTTACTGCCATTCTTGTTATAGAATGTTCATTAGCAACAATGGGTTCCACAGAACGTGAAAATGTCATCTGAATAGGGCCTCGAACTTGATCATTCTTATCCTTAGTAGCGATAACTGCCCCAAAAGAGCGAATGTCATAATAATTTTGACATAAAAGCTTTTTTGCGACTTTCTTTTTGTCGTCTTTAGAAGCATTTTTAACTTCTGTATAATCATAAGTATTATTTACTAATGAATCAAGCACTGCTCTTTCTTTGATGAAAATGTCATAACCAGCTGTGCAGTTTTTTGCAATCTGCACATAGTTGCGCACTTTACGTTTCAAGCAAACGTCAGTTACAAGTCCCATTCCAGTCTCGGCGTCAATTCGAGGCAAATTGCCTGCATCTGGGTCACCATTGGGGTTACCATCTTGCACATCAAAGATGTACACAAAGTCATAGCGGTTTTTTAAATCTGCCATAATTGTTTTATTTTAGTTGTTAATAATAGTTTCATTATTCTCTTTTTTCTGCCTTACTTGTAAAGAAGTCTTGGCGCTGGTGATAATAGCCAACGAAAAAGCGGGCTTGGTCATTGATGTCAAGGTGAGCAGGAAAGCCTACGGCTGTGACCTTGTCAAGAATCTCGCTTTTCAGTTGCTCAAACTGAATCTTTCGACCAGGATTTAATTTCTCTTCATGATGAATCGACAAATTTAGAAGATTAGCAAAAACAACTGCAGGAGTTGTTGATGCCGAGTTCATGTAACGTTCACGAATTGAGCTAATGCCATTAGCTTCTTCTTGAATCTTTACTAGCGTGGCAAAAAGGCGTCCACACAAGTAGCCAATGTTGTCATTTGTTTTGTCTAACATGTTTTTTATTTTTTTATCGTTAATATTGTTATTTCTGTTTAAATATCCCTTTAGTATAGCGGCACGTGTAATATAAATATCCTTGTCGGTTTCGGCTTTTATTCTCCTCAGGCAAGCACTAAATAGATTATAAGGATATGGCGTGCCTTCAATTATGCTCTTCATTACAGCTTCAACCAAATTAGGAGAAACATTGCTATCTTTACCTTGTAATGCAACAGAGCTTATGATATTATACATGCCATAATATGGCTTGGGATCATTCCTCGTATCAATAATCTCATAGTCTTCAAAATGTTTCAAAATCTTCTCAGCAAAGTCTTTTATCGTTGTCTCTTGCCAATAGATTACAGCAATTCGTGCTGAATTAGGTGCCAGACCAAGGATAAAAAACTTATCTCTATTTTGAACTGTTAGATGTCCTGAAAAAATTGAATTGAAAACTTGTCTAACATCTTGGATTCTGCGGTTGGGATCATCACTTTTTAGATTTGTCAGAAAGTTAAAAAAGCAGCTTTCCACGTGCTTTGAGGTTTCACTATTGTTAGAAGCCCAAAAAACAAAAGTACGATTACCTATGGTAAATTTGTTTTGAGAGTCCTTCTGCAACAATCTGTTTAACGCAGTTGTGTAACAGGCTTCGGCTTCGACCGATATTGTTGCATTAGAACCTTGTGATTTACCATAGGAATCATAGCCCGAATTAACTTGGAAAGATACTAATTTAGCTGTTGCTTGACTTCCAATTATGGGTGTTGCTGATGTCGTGCTGACGCAATTGGTTGATAAGCCAGTAATTAAACAAATGTCTTTATCACTGTTGTCGTTATTATTATCATTGCTTTGCTGTGAATATTCAAGCAACTTGTCATTTTCAGCAACAATATCAAGAGAGCCATTAATTCTAAATGATACATTGATTGTAGGCTTTTTTTCAATCTCAGGCCACAAATCACTTTTCATAACAGCCTCAACACCATTATTCTTGTAAAATAAGGATACTGCCATGAAATCATTTTCGTCGTTATATTGTGCGGCAACGTCTATGCATTGCTTTACAAAGAGGTCATGTTTAATTTGAGACTTATTGATAGATGCAAGCAGCTTTTTGTCTGAGATTTTTGATTGTATTTCTTTATGAGCTTTAGTATAGTTCAAAGCATATTCGACATTGTCCCAAAATAAATAGGGCTTGGGAGCTGAGGTTCTAGAACCCTTAACAACTAAAAATTTTTTAGTGGTTTTATTGTCAATGCGACAATCTTCAAGTCTTAAGAAATGTCCCTTTTTATCTATTACAATGATAAAAGCTATTTCCTTATACTCCATGCCATTCGGAGCCAGGTCTCCACAACGGTGGTAATAATCATATAATGCTTTCAGTATCATCTTAGCACCTCCTCACTATTTAATGGTGGAACAATAATTACACCTTTCTTCATGCTGGCACGATAGTACATCGCTTGAATGTTATTAGGGTTGGTGAAATCCATGTCATAAAGCATTATACCTAAATCTCTATCTTCGTTTATTGGCTGTATTGTTTTCTCTGCATCGTTTTGGATGAGTTTAAAAGATGCTGAGAATTCACGAGTTCCAAGATAGGGCTGATTGAAGCATTGGCCTTTGCTGGCGCGACGCTCAAACATGGCTTGGTACTTACCTGGATTTTCATCGGATCCTGCCGCGCGTGATTCACCTTTGCGCTCTTTAGGTGGGATATAGACAAGTGTTGCGTAAAGACGGTAATGAACATCCTTAAGCAGTAAGGCATTCTTTTGCTGACGTGAGTCTTCAATATAAATCTGGTTCTTTTGTAATGAGCCCACTGCCCCTACTTCATTTCTCCTTATGGAAGTCCACTTGATGGGACTAAGAACCTCAATCTTTGTCACCTGCCACCTAATGGCTGGTTTCCAAAAGATTGCGTCAAATATCGCTCTGGCAGCCGATGGAGTAATTACATCATAGCTTACTCTTTCGACTTTTAGCTCTGGTCGTGTGAAGCAAGCCATGTCGCCCCACACTTCAATGCAATATTCTTTGTCAAAATAATCCATAAATATATTGTTGTTATTTGATTAATAATTCATCTAGCCAATGATTGTTGAGTGTTAACCCAATTTTCTCGTCATATTGTTTTGCGTCAGGAAGATAATATATCCCCTCGGCGATTTCGGTGATGAAACCAGCCTGTTTAAGTGCATTAAAATCTTTTTCATGAACCGAAACTGTGTATTGTCCTAGCTTTTTCATGATGTGATAACTAATGCCGTTCGCAATAAATTCATTTACAAACCGAGAGCTGTTTCCATAATTGACAATAATATTGATTCCATGATCATCAATTAATTTAAAAGCTTTTGCAGCCTGTTGGAAACATATGCAACTAGGATCATTTAAATAGTTTTTACCAATTTCGTTTTTATCAAAGGATGGAGTTCTTGAGAACAATTGATAAAAGTAGTATGTCATAGCTTCTGGAGCAAACCAATCCTTGACATCAACCATGTTCTTAAGAGCATTGCTAGCATTAGAGATAAAACCTGGTGGATTTGGGCCTAGAGAGAACACATGGGTGTGGCCAATGTCAAGCTTGCCTTCACGATTGCAGCGTCCTGCTGCTTGAAGAATAGAGTCGAGCCCAGCATCTTGCCTATAAACTACAGGGAAATCTATATCTACTCCAGCTTCAATGAGCTGTGTCGCAACCACAATGATTTTTTCATTTTCAAGGTTCTTAAGCGCTTGCTTGATGTCATCAATAGTTTTTTTGATGTGTGCTGAGCACATCATTCTTGACAAGTGGAATGTCATTTCATCATGAGTCAATTTCTCATAAATCGCCTGAGCGTGCTTTCTTTTGTTTACAATGCACAGCACTCGTTTTTCTTGCTCCAGTCGGTGAGCAATTTCTTCGTGAGTCGATTTGTTGTTGTCAAAGTGTAATTCAACTCTCCTCAACTTCTTGTGAAGTTCGTAATCGTGTGGGATAATTTCAGTTAAGTTGTCTATCCCTCTGAATTTAAACTTATTGACGATAAGGTCGTCTTTAAGCGCAGGAAGACTGGCTGTTGTGAACAACACTGTAGTAGAGAAAAGTCGGTTATAACTTTTTAGCCCATCAATTATTGGCTGCAAGAATTCTAGTGGCAAAGATTGGACCTCATCTAATATAAGAACACTATTAACAATGTTGTGCAATTTCCTGCAAGCCTTAGGTCGATTGGAAAACATTGATTCAAAGAGTTGAACATTGGTGGTCACCACTATTGGATAATCCCAATTTTCGGTAGCTAAGCGCAATTGTTCCGATAGTTCGTTATCTTTTACGTTGTCAAAATCTACATTAGAGTGATGCTCCAGCACGTTTTTGTCACCAAATATTGTACGTAAAATTGCGGCTGTCTGGGTAATAATGCTTGTATAAGGAATGGCAATTATTATTCTCTCTTTATTATGATTAATTGCATGATTTATCGCCCAGACAAGAGAAGATAGTGTCTTGCCACCACCAGTGGGAACTGTCAAGCTATAAAATCCTGTATCCCAACTCGATGTCTCAAAACAGCGATGCTGAACTTGATTCCTGATTTTGTTTACTGGAGTCTCTATTGCATTCTTTTTAAGTTCTGCAAGATACCTATCTAGCATCGGTTTAAGCACTTCTAACTTGTCGGCTTTCCCTCGTTGTGACGAGTTGTGTTCGTTCATGAATGCTTCGGTATCTAAATAGTCGGCATCCACAAGGCATGAAAATAACACTCTAACAAGGTGATTGCAATCTGATAACTCTTTTAGTTTTTCCATGCCTTGAGGCATTTCTAAATGAATATCAATAGGTGATGTGTCAACATCAGAGGGAATTTCCTTTGAAAAAATATCTTCATAGTCATTGTAATCATGCAATCCAGAATGATGACCATAAATTTCAGGTCCCATAATATCACATAGTTGTGGAAACAGCTTCTTACATAACAACGCTCCCACGTATGCATGATGAACACGTTCATCTTTTATGCTTTTGTCATAACCTGATGAACTTTTAATGTGATTTTGAAAAGCCTCTTGCTCTTTACCTTTATCATGCAATAATCCCAATATTTCACCAATTTGCCCAAAACCAAATGCTGTTGCAAATCTTTTAGCAATGTTGGCTACATTTTTACTATGCTGCTCATTTGATTGAAGAAGCCATTGTTGACTCCCCTTTTGTTGCATAAGATGAGAAATTATCATAGTAGAAGAATTGTTTTTACAAATATAATAGAAAATAATATTAAGTGTGCTATAAAAGCAGGAATTATATTTTTTTGCAAAGATAAATGCGGTGTAGGCAAAAATCGAGCACATCAAATTTAAAAAATATTAATTGGGCGCATTTTTTAAAAAACAAGCATCGTTTATCTTCAGGTATTGTGTTGTTTTTCTTAGTTTTGATGTGGTTTTTGTTAGTTTTAAAAAATCTTTTGAGTTTGGGGGTGGTGGCGCCGGCGGGTGCGGCTCTTTTTGGGATGATTTGTTGTGATTGTTGCTTTTGGGTTGTTTGAAAATCAAGGCGCAGCCCATTAAGCATTATGCATTATGAATTATGCATTGTAAAAATTGCATGTGTCGCAATTTATTGCTAACTTTGAGCGTTCAAAAAACTAAGGACTAAAAAACTAACAATCTAAATACTATCGATTATGTTTAACAAAGAAGTTTATGTGGAGCGTCGCAATGAGTTGAGAAAGCTCATGGAGGGCGGCGTGGTGGTGCTCTTTGGCAACAACGAGGCGCCTAATAATTACCCCAACAATGCTTACTATCCTTTCCGTCAGGACTCGTCGTTCTTGTACTACTTTGGTCACAAGCGCGACGGGCTGGTGGGTGTGATTGACGTGGAGAGCGGCAAGGAGACCCTCTTTGGCGACGACATCGACATTGAGGACATCGTGTGGTATGGCTCGGTAGATAGCGTGGCCTCGATGGCAGAGCAGGTGGGCGTGGCAAGCAGCGCGCCCATGGCACAACTCGAGGTGCTCGTCAAGGAAGCGGTGGCTAAGGGCCGCAAGGTTCACTTCCTGCCGCCTTATCGCCACGACACGATGATTCAGATCATGGACTTGCTGGGCATCCACCCGAGCAAGCAGCGCGAGGCGGCATCGCTGGAGCTCATCCACGCAGTGGTGAAGATGCGCTCGGCTAAGACTCCGCTCGAGATTGAGGAGCTGGAGCGCGCCAGCGTCATTGGCTACAAGATGCACACCACCGCCATGAAGCTCATCAAGCCTGGGGTGACCGAGAAATACATCGCCGGGCAAATCAATGGCATAGCGCAGAGCTATGGCGCGCAGGTGAGCTTCGGCACCATCTTCTCGCAGCATGGCGAGATAATGCACGGCGCACCGTCGATGGCTAAACTCGAGGACGGACGACTGGTGCTGTGCGACTGCGGTGCCGAGACCATAGAGCACTACTGCAGCGACCACACCCGCACCATGCCTGTGAATGGCAAGTACAGCTCACGGCAGCTGTCGATCTACAACATCGTGGAGGACTGCCACGACTTGGTGCTCAAGGTGGCTAAGCCTGGCGTGAAATACTTCGACGTGCACATGGCAGTGTGCCGCCTCATGACCGAGCGTCTCAAGGCTCTGGGGCTGATGAAGGGCGACATCGACGAGGCCGTGGCTGCTGGCGCTCACGCCCTGTTCCTGCCTCACGGCTTGGGCCACATGATGGGCATGGACGTGCACGACATGGAAGGCTTGGGACAAATCTATGTGGGCTTTGACGAGGAGACACGTCCGCGCCTCGACCAGTTTGGCACTAACGCCCTGCGCATGGGGCGCCGCCTCGAGGAGGGCTTCGTCATCACCGACGAGCCAGGCATCTACTTCATCCCCGACCTCATCGACGAGTGGCGCGCTAAGGGCCACTGCGCCGAGTTCCTCAACTTCGACAAGATTGAGACCTACAAGGACTTTGGCGGCATACGCATCGAGGACGACGTGCTCATCACGGCCGACGGCTGCCGCTTCCTGGGCAAAGACATCATCCCCTATCACCCCAAGGACGTGGAGGAATTCATGGCGCAATGACACCCACAGAGGGGTGGACTAGCGCAAACCCCTGACATCCAACTTTTAGACATAAGAACATAAGTTGTTCATAAGAACAAAAATTATGCTTTTTTGTCCAAAAAAAGACAGGCGACGACAATATGTTCTTTTGTCTAGAAACAACTTGTTGGGCGATAAAAAAAAACCACCCGTGTTGCGGGTGGTTTTTTGTGGTCTTTTCCAGTGGCAGTTAATTACTTAACGTGCTTCTTGCCGCCCTGGATGTAGATGCCATGCTCGGGAACGCTCTTGAGCTCGCGGCCCTGGAGGTCGAAGATGCGGCTGTCGGTTCTGTCGGCAGCAATGGTGCTGATGCCGGTGGCTTCTTTCGACACGGTCATCACCAGAGGCTCGGCAACGGCTTTGCCGTCGGCAGTAGTGAGCTGTGTGACGGTGATGATGTACTTGCCTCCGTTATCAATCTTGAAGTTTGCACCATCAATGAGCTCTATTGGCTGGTCGAGTAGGTTGTCGTTAATCTCGAAGTAACCCACGTTGTTCTCGTCAAGACCGCCAAACCAGCGCCAGCCGTTTGTGGAAGTCTCGTCGGGGGTGATGAGCTTGAACTCGTCGCCATCCTCAAAGTTGATTACAACGGTGAACACGTCATTCTCGAGCTCAAATGGCACGCGGCCAGCCTCGTTCTGCCAGTCCCAGCCATTGAAGCTGCCCACCAGGTAGAGCTCGTCGATTGTGGGCACTGTGCCGCCCTCGGGCAGAGTGGTGAATATCGCGCTCTGTGTCCAGAGGCTTGCCACGCCATCGGTAACGCCACACACCTGAACCTCATATTCGGTCTTAGGCTCAAGATTCCTGATGGTGTAAGGGTTAGACACCTCTTCAAGCATTGTCCATTCATACTGCTCGCCCTGGGTGGCATTGGGGACTGTTACCTCCAGGTCGTCGATGTTGAGCCAGAACTGGTCGGTGCAGTTAAAGTGGCGAATGGCGATGTAGCCATAACCCTCATATTCGCTCAAGTCGGCAACAATTTGTTGATAATCAACGGTAGTGGTGTAGATGTCGGAGATGGCAACGAAGTCATCGGTCGATGTCCACTCATCGCCTTCATACACATACACCTGGAACTTCTCGTTAGCGTAATTGGCGTGGGTTTCCTGCGAGCAAGCCCAGAACGACACCTGTCCACCAAGTTTCACCTTGGGAGTGATAATCCAGTTGTCGGGAGTGAGGGCGCCGGCACTGTTGTCGTAGCTGGCACTGTACATCACGCCCGAGCCGCTGTGAGCCTTCATCTGCGAGTTGCCCCATGTCCAGCCTCGGCCGTCGCCATCGGCATCAACAAAAGTAAAATCGCTCAGTTGCTCATTGTCCTCAAAGTCCCACAAGCGGTCGCTGCCCGACATGTCCACATACTTGCGGTAGCGCAAGTTGAAGGTATTAGCATCGCTGGTCCACGACACCAGAGCCGAGTTAACATCGGCAGTGGCGGTCAAGTCGGTGGGTGTTTCAACCTGCTTGTCCTTATACACCTCCAGGGTGTAGGAGTATAACAAATATACCGACAAGTCGGGGGCGGCACTCTCCACATAGATGTTGCTAATGGTGAATTTCTTGTTTAAGGGGTCATATACCCACAAGATGTCGTTGGGAGTTTGGGCATCGCTAGTGCCACAAGCATAGATGCTGTATTCTCCATATTCACCGCAGTACTGACCGGTGGGGAAGCTGGCATAATCTTCGCCCAGGCGACCCTTAATCCATGCATTGGGGCAGCTTAAAACCACACCTTTAAAATAAACGTCATTGCCATGGAAAGCCACCGAGATGGGGTTGTCGTTGACAAAGGGGATGTTTTCGCCGTAATAATATGTGCCACTTATAGCCCAGTCGTCCTCAATCACGGCATCGGCCGGAGGAGTCACGAGCACATTGTCTTTAGCGACATTGGCAGTGTTTCTCTTGATTCCGGTAAAGGGCATGGTGGCGCCTTGAGGAATCAGTTGTGCAAACGATGCAACGGCAATAGTCATCACCATTGCAAAGGTCAAGTAAAATCTTTTCATAATTACTGAATTTGGTTAATAATTTTCTTTTTCGCCACAAAGTAAACACATTTTTTATAAAAATCCAATTTAACGCACTATAAATTAAAAAAATATACCATCAGTGCCATTGAGAAATGCTGGGGTGTCTTTGATGACACATTTGTACTTACTAGCCCATAAAGTGGCATTATCAATAATTATAATACTATCTAATCCTAAGTCTTTTGAAAGAGAAAGAGGTTAGTTAATTAGTAGAAACATTTCCAGTAGAAAGCTTTTCACTTGAGGAGCCAAATGAACATGCAACCATCATGATGGTGCAGCCAATGGTTATAACTGACAATATTTTGCTTCTCTTTTTCATTGTTTCTTCTTTAAGCTGTGGAACAATGGCTTGCTTTGATAACAGCCCATATATGATATTCTCTTGCCATAATTCAATATATTTTCTGCCATCCGCAAAGATAGCGGTATATCATTAACAATCAGCTATTCTTTTTCATTTTTCATTCTTTTCTTAACTTTAACAATTAAAAATATATTGTTAGCAATAAGAAAAACAAGAACGATAGCACCGACAATAGTTCTAACTCTATTTCCAAGACCTAACCAAACGCGGAAATACAACAAGAACATCATCAATAAAACAAAAAACGCCAAAAATCCCCACAACTTTTTTAAAGATTTTTTGTCTTTTTCAATCATCTCAATTTGATTATTGTCCATAATAATAACGATTTAAACAATTAAATTTAAAGATTTTAATAAAAAATAGACTAAAAACATCAAAGGCAAGCAACCAAAGATACATATTGCGCATGTAACATTATAAATCTTCTTTCGATTATCAGCATTTATATAATCTTCATTGCTCATGATATCATTATGATGAAACCTAAAATACAAAAAGACACTTAAGCACATTATAGGAGTAACAAGTAACATAACAATAATATACATTAAATCATGTCCCAAAAGTGCATCAAAAATCGGAATCACGAAAGCAATGATTGCTGTAATAAAAAAACCAATAATTGGCATGGGGTCATGTGATTTCTCTGATTTATGGTTTACCTCATAATAGATTATCTCTAATAACCACTTTAAACTCTTCATACGTATCTTTGAATATAAATAATTAGCTATTTGATTACTGCAGTTACTGCTGGTTTTGGGCTTTTTGATACTCCTGGGCGAGGGTGTTGCGCAGGGTGGCGCCATCCATTTCCAGGTATTTCTCCATCGAATCGACGGTGCCAAGCACTTCCTTGTTGCGCTTGTAGTAGTCGATGACTTGCAGCATCACCTCGCAGTGCATTGCCTCGTCGGTCTTGCTCACGTTGAACTCGATGGCATGCTCAGTCATTGCCGCCATGTAGGCCGCAAATAGCTCAACATGTCCCGACACAGCATTTGAGCTTACCGTAAACGAGAACTCGTCGGTATTAGTCATCCAAATCACCAAGAATTGCATGATCTGCTTTTGAGTGATGTCATCGAGGTTGGCTGGTTGCTCCAAGTACCACTTCGCTAGCCGCAGAGCGTCATCGCGGTGCTGGCGGCATCCTTCGGCGGTCTCTATCTCTTCAATGCTCGGGATATTCATTTCGTGGGTTTTGAACAGCTTTGTCATCACTGTTGGTTTTTCCTCTGTGGGAACGAAACGGTTTTGTCCAAACCATTTGTCAAACTCCACGAGCTGTGCCTCACCTCCTTTGCTGAAGACCCATTGGTTTGTCTCGTCTTCGGCCCCCGGCGACATGAGCCACATGTTGTAGGCCTCCCAGTGCCCGTCCTTTATTAGCTTGCGGTGATAGTCGAGCAGCGACAGGTTATAATAGCCTGGTGCCACCGAGTCGATGTGAGCGAGCGCATCTTTGCGCAGATCGGCAATCATCGGCACGGTGAGCTTCTTGGTCTTCATGAACTCGGTAAGTGCTGGCGACGCCATGGTTCCCATCTCATACATCAAGGGGAAAGGCACCTGAATGTCGGTAGTGTCCGGGTTCATGTGGATGGTGTTGTTTTGGGTCAATGTGACATGTGCCTTGTCCTCGCCCTCGCCCTCAATCTTTATGTTCTCTTGGAAGAGGTCGTAGATGAGCTTCCCCATCTCATTGGCACGCTCACTGCCGGGCTGCAAGTTGCACACCACCTCGCCATAGACTATCGCCCACAGCGGCTCGGTCGATTGGGCATAGAGCAATGCCAGGCGGTAGTAGTTGCTGGCAAAGTCGGGCTGCACCTCCACACCACGCAGGTAGCACTCTACTGCCTCGTTGTAGCGCTTGTGAAGCAAGTGGATGTTGCCCTTCTCGAGATAGAGATAGCCCGAGCGGGGGAACCGCTTCAGGCCCTCATCATAGGTCTTGACAGCCGCCTCAGGATTGCCCAGCACGTCTTGTGCGTTGCCCACCAGCTGATAGAGCTGAGACTCACTCTCGGGATGCTTATACAGCTTGGGACCGTCCTTTACTATGCGCTTGAAGTCGCCAGCGAGATAGTAGGCATAGAGCCGTTCATACTCAAGGATGTAATTGTCCTTATACTTCTTGCACAGGTTGTCAAAAATCTTGATGGCATCTTTAGGCTTGCCATTATCCATAAGGTCAATAGCCTCGTCGAGTTGTACACGGTCGTTGTCGTTGATCAAGTCAATAGACCGCTGCGCACTTGCCCCCAGCGACCACACTACGGCGCAGATTATAATCAAAATGCGAAGAAAGGTTGTTTTCATATCGTTTTTGTTTTCGGTAGTTACTATATATTTTCAACGGTAATAACTCTGTGATTATTATCTGATTGAGTTCTTTATATTCCAAATTTGGCAATATCGAAAGCAAATCTTATCATCAACGATATCTGGTGATCGGCATGACCAGCATAGTTCTTCACTGGTTGTAGAGGTGGGTATTTGGTCTCGATGTAATTGAATGAGTCCTTGAAAATAATCCTTGGAGAGTATTGCAAGCCAATGTACCACTTGCGATTACGCCAAGTCCAGCCTGCCAACAGGTCAACACCGAGGCTGTGGTGAGTGTTGGTAAAGTCATTCATTCCATACTCGTCCATATAGCTGAATTCATACTCATCTTCACCAACCTCTTGATTAAATGTGTCATATCTCGCCTTGCGCCATTCATAGGAGAGGCCGGCACCCAGCACCCACCGGCCACGATACCAGCGGTGCATGACACCTGTCGTGACATTAAACAACACAACGTGTGCATTACCGTATTCACCTATACCCCCATCAGAACCAATACCAGGATGAACATCTAACCCGATTGACTTATCGTTGGCATAGGCATACTCAATGCCAGCGCCAAGATTAAATAGATAAAATGGTGCCAAGTCATATTTGTCGGCATTGCCAATCTTTGTGAACAAGCCGCCTATCGCGCCATGCTCAAGACTCAAGCGCATAGTGCCCTTGTGCAAGACACTGCTACTTGCAACATCTGTGCTATCACTTTGCGCATGCATCATTGTAGGAAAAGCCAGCAGCATAAAAGCCATTAATGTAAAGATCTTTTTCATAGCTTTTTGTTTAAAGTAACATGATGATAGTATGCTCAAAGTTAGTAATGAAATCTCAAAAAGCTGCACCTATCGATGTCGAAAAGCTGGCTTACGCCAGATTATTTTTTTCTTCGTAAGTCTCTTGATAAAAATTCTACGGAGTTCTTGGAGTAATGGAGAATTTGTTTGACTCCTTAACTCCTCAAACTCCGTAGATAATAAATCGTGTTGGTTATTTAATTACTTTCTCGCTTGAGCGTGTGCCGTCGTTGTAGGTGGTGACCTTGATGTTCACGCCTGGCTGAAGCTCGGCGCTCTCCACGCCGGCGAGGTTGTAGTAACGCACACCTATCATTTGTTTGTCGCCTTTGACAGTCATTACACTTGACATGTCTTTTTCGACAATGTTTCCGAAATCTTTCCAACACTGAGCTGCCTCATATTTATCTTTGCTGCCGTAAGGCACATAGAGGACTGCATTTGTGATATCGGTATTAATGAACGGATTATCGGTAAGAATAATAGGCTCTTTTATATCACAATACATATTAGTGAAGTTATCTAGATTGGCAAACGCCCCACGTCCTATTGTTTGAAGTCCTTCATGCAAATGCACAGTGTTTAATTGTGATTGCCAGAATGCAAATTCATCAATTTCTTGAACGCTACCGGGAACATCAATGTTCATTATCCCTGAATTATAAAATGCATAAACTCCAATATACAACAAATTATTAGGCAAGACTAAACCTTTGAGATATGGAGTTTCATTAAATGCCTCTTTCATAATGTACTTGCAATTGGCTGGCATCACAACATGTTCTAATGATAAACAGTGATCAAAGCAATTATTTGGAATAATTTGTATGTTATCCGACAGTTTTATACTGGTAAGAATAGAACTATACGTAAAAGCATATTCGCCAATGCTTGTCACGGTATTTGGAATCACAAAATATTTTAATGTTGAGGCATCACAGCAGCGAGGATCCATTTTCTGTAATGTTGATGGCAGCGACACATAATACACAGTGCTATATCCGTAATAAATGCCATTAGCAGTTGTATATGCCCTCTTTCCAGATGAAAGAGAATAGATGGGCAACGTGTTATTTGGAAGTGAACAGTCGCTAATATCATATCCTCTGAGCTTAAAGAATACCGACAATGAATCAAGCACCCTAAAATCTTCATCCTGCAATTCACCAACAAGAATCAGCGAGTCCACATCAGCAAACTCTGGAGTCACCTGATCACTTAACGTGTTGTCGGGAGAAATTTCCACTGTTTTGATGTTCTTCGCGCCAAGCGAGAGCATTGATGCAATGGCAATTAAAGCCAATAAAGTAAAGATCTTTTTCATAGCTTTTTGTTTAAAGTAACATAATGATAGTATGCTCAAAGTTAGTAATGAAATCTCAAAAAGCTGCACCTATTGATGTCGAAAAGCTGGCTTACGCCAGATTATTTATTTTTTTTGATGAAATGCTTACACTCGCAAGGCTTTGAGCTCGGACAAGGCACGCCTTGTCCCTACATCTTTTCTCGCTTAATCGCATTTTTCTGCGTCAAGCAGGCTTTTTGACGAACTCCGTTCACAACTTTTTGAATGAATCAAAATGTCCTCAAAAGAACCGTCACTTTGAGGACATTTAAATAATTGATATTATCAGTTTCCTAAAAGGATATTATAAACCGTGGTGACGTCGGCGCTTGTGATGGAGCCGTCGCCATCAACGTCGCAGGTGGCTGGCTGGGAATAGTCGCTGTTGAGCACTCGGTTATATTGCATCATCACATCGGCAGCGGTGACGGCACCGTCGCAATTGATGTCGCCATCAACGATTTCCCTGAAGTCCTCAAATTGGCTCCAGGGCATCGTGGCCTTATACACGTCGATAGTGCCTGCTGGCACCCACACCACGCATTTTTCCTTGTTAACTCCATTAAAAATGCTTTCAAGGTCAGAACCATAGCTGATGAGGTTAGGGTCGGGATTTCTTGAAACGATTGTGCTTAAACTCAAGCAGTTCTCAAAGGCATTATTGCCTATTTCCTTGACCGAAGCCGGAATATCGATGCTCCCCAACTCATAAGCATAATTGAATAGTTGAGCGGGGATTCGCTGCACTTCATTGCCAATCACCACTGCAAACATGTTTCCCTTAAATGGCGATTGGAAGTCACCTTCATTCTCCTCGCAAGCCACGGCATTCCACTTCACAACCTCCATGCGTGCGCAGCCGTTAAAAGCATTGCTGCTGATGTTTTTCACTCCCTTGCCTATTGTGATTTCGGTCACATTCTCACAGTTGCTGAACGCTTCATTGCCAATCTCAACAACGGCATCGGGGATAACGACCATTGAAAATTGCTTGCAGTTACTAAATGCTTGTGTCCCTATTGCCTTGAGCGATTGCGGCAGCACCACATCTTTGAGGGCACGGCACTCGCTGAAGGTCATGTATTTTATTACCTCAACCCCCTCGGGAATTGTGATGTTTCTTAGCTTGAAATTCATGTTAAACGCCATGTAGCCAATGTCTTGAACTGTGCTTGGGATGGTGACCGTCTCCAAGTTCTCGCATGCCACAAAGGCAAGATTGCCAATGCTCTCAAGGCCCTCGGGCAGGTCAATGCTTGTCAAGCCATAGCAGTTCATGAAAGCCCCGGGTTCTATCGTCTTGATAGAGCTTGGCAACTCAATTGAAGTCATGCCTGAGCAGAAGGTGAAAGCATGCATGCCTATTGCCGTAACGTTGTAGCTCTTGCCGTCGTGCTCTACTGTGGCAGGCACCACGATGTCGCCAGTGTAATACTCGGTCTTGGAAATAGGCACCACTTGCACAGCAGTGCTATCGGTACTGGCAAAGTCATAGGCAATGCCATCGACCATGAAATCATAGGCGCTGCATGGAAGCGCAATCGCAACAAGCAATGCTGCCAACAGCATCCCCTTGTAAAACTGTGTGTGAATTTTAGTCTTCATGTTTTTATTGTTTTTAAGCTGTGGCTAATCCTATTCAACGCCACTAAGTTAGTGTTTATATCAACCGCAAAGTTATAAACATTTTTTTTAATTACCCTCCCCATTTTGTTAAAACTATGTTAAATTATACAGCTTGTCAGTATTTTTCAAGTGGGTTCGGGAAAAAGCAAAAAAAAATCCTCGGCATCACGCCGGGGATTGCTTAACTAATTAACCTTCTAATACCATTAACATAAACCTTAAAACAAAAATGAAAAAGAAAATTTCGTCTCTCGACGGCTAATTTGTTATAACCTTAAAAACTAATACCATGAAAACTGATGCAAATTTACACCCTTTGCACAGATTAAACCAAATTTTCCTCGAAAAAACTGCAATTTTGAGCCCAAATTTAACCTGATTTTAGGTTTCTAAATATATTTTTAGTGTTTTGGCGTGTTTCTGTCCTCTAAATTAAAAGAGATAATTGGAACAGTGCCTTAACAACGCTCTTGTTTTCAGCAAAGGTAATAATTCCTCACACGCAGAGAAACTGTATCAAATTTAAAAAAAACTATTAGTGTTCGCTTAAAAAAACATGTCCCCTTAATGATTGACCTACAGAATAATACATCAACTTTCAGGAAGGAGGCTTACTTTTTGGGGCGTATGACTTAGCGTGAGCTTCAGCCGGAGGTCAGCCTAACGGCTGAATGTGGCCACTGCCAGATCGTCGCCAGCGGCGACCACTTTGTTTATCGGACACTAATGTTTTAAAAAAGAGCTGATTTTTAATTTTACAGGACAGCAATATTTTAAAAAATGAAACAACGGGGTCTGACCCCGTTGTTTCATTTTGGGAGGCGGATTGCAGCCGAAGGCTGACCTCTGAGTAACCCCCTTTGACACTTGTGAAACGAGCCATAGCGAGTGGAATAAGTGTCAAGGGGGGGAGCACATAATAACCACTAACCTGTCGCCAGCGGCGACCCCACTTTTTATCGGACAGCAATATTTTTTTTAATCAAAAAAAAACAACAAAAGAAGACAAATACAACATACTTAATATCAATAAAATAGAATTGGTTATAATTCGTTTAATTCGTGTGCTTTACCTTTTTAAGTGGACACAGTAACTTGAATGGCGCAAAAATAATGCCGCAGCGAAATCACTTCGCCACGGCACCGATACAAAGTTACGAATAATTCTTTTATCGGAATAGATAAAAGACTGCCGCAAAGTCTCCAGAATGCGGCTTTATCTTTCAACTGACCTTTAGTCGAGGCCAGCCTCTTTCATGTTGGTGAACACGTTTTGCACGTCGTCATCCTCCTCGAGCACTTCAAGGAGCTTGTCCATGTCGGCTGTCTGCTCCTCGTTGAGCTCTTTGTAGTCGGCAGGCTCATACACAAACTCCGAGCTCTTAATCTCAAAGCCGTTCTCCTCGAGGTACTTCTGGATGTCGCCGTTGCTCTCAAAGGCTGCGCTGATGATGATTTCTTCCTCGTCCTGGTCTATCTCCTCGGCGCCAAAGTCGATGAGCTCCAGCTCCAGGTCCTCGAGGCTCACGCCCTCTTTAGGCTCCACATGGAAATAGGCCTTGTGGCTGAACATGAATGCCACGCTGCCCGAGTTGCCCAGTGTGCCGCCTTTCTTGTTGAAGTAGCTGCGCAGGTTGGCAACGGTGCGGGTGGTGTTGTCGGTAGCTGTCTCCACGAGGATGGCGATGCCGTGAGGTCCGTATCCCTCGTAGATCACCTCCTTGTAGTCGCTCGCGTCCTTGTCGCTGGCCTTCTTGATGGCGCGCTCCACGGTGTCCTTGGGCATGTTGGCTGCCTTAGCGTTGGCCATGAGGGCGCGCAGGCGCGAGTTGGATGTTGGGTCAGGACCACCGGCCTTCACAGCCATAGTGATTTCCTTACCAATCTTAGTGAACGTGCGGGACATGCTGCCCCAGCGTTTCAGTTTTCTTGCTTTGCGATATTCAAAAGCTCTTCCCATAAAATGCTAAATATTTTTTGTTATTAATCAGTTTTGTCATTTGCTATGAGTGGGCACCACAGCCAGGAACTTTAGGTCGCGGTCGCCACGGTTGACGAGGCTGTGGCTGTGACCCATGGGGCAGTAATGCGCCTGCCCTGGCAGCAGCTTCTCCTCGCCGGCATCGGTGAGCACGGTGGCCTCACCCTCAAGGAAGTACATTATCTCGCTGTCGGTGTCGTGGCTGTGATAGCCTATCGAGGCGCCGGGTGCGAGCGTGCCCAGCATGATTTTGTTATTCTCGTCAACCAGTCGTCGCGACACATACTCTCCCTCGCCACCCTTGAAGTTGGCAGCAACATTGAGCTCCAAATCTTTAAAATCAATTTTCATAGTTGCAATTAATTATGCATTTTGCATTATGTATTGTGCATTACGCATTGTGCATTGTGCATTACGCATTGTGCATTGTGCATTATGCATTATGCATTAGCGCAGCTTCGCTCCCACTTGCTTCTCGAGGTTGGCGATGATTTTGTTCATCACTGCATCGATTTGCTTGTCTTGCAGGGTCTTAACGTCGTCTTGCAGGGTGACACTGATGGCGTAAGACTTCTTGCCAGCCTCAAGGTTCTTGCCCTCATACACGTCAAAGAGGTTCACGCCACGCAGCAGTTTGCGCTCGCTCTGCTCCACCACGCGCTTGATGTCGGCATAGGTGACATTAACGTCAACGAGCAATGCCAAGTCGCGGCGCACGGGCAGCGTCTTGGGCAGGTCGGCAAATTGTGTCTTGGCCTTAGCAGCCATCTTGCACACGGCATTCCAGTTGAGCTCGGCAAAGCACACCACCTGTGTGCAATGAGTCTTCTTGTGCTGCTCGGCAGTGACGATGCCCAGCTCGGCAATGAGCTTGCCACCACGGTTCTTGTAGGCCAAGCCCACGGCAAACACGTCGTTCTGAAGCTCCTCGGCCACCAGGTCGCGCTCGGCGATGCCCAGGCGTCGCAAGATGTTATCGACAGTGGCCTTCAGGTCATAGAAATTGAGCTTGCGGGGCTTGTCGTTCCAGCTGTCGCCGTGGTTCTCGCCGGTGAGCCAGATGCCCAGCGCGGTGTGCTCGCTATAGGGTGCCAGTGCCACTTCCTCGTTGCTTGCCTCGGGGTCGAAATGATACACGTTGCCAAACTCATACATCCTGAGGTTGGGGTTCTTGTGGTTGATGTTGCGCGCTGCGCTCTCGAGGCCGCCAAAGAGCAGGGTCTGGCGCATGAGGCTCAGGTCGCTGCTCAGGGGGTTCATCACGTGCACGCAGTGGGCTTCGGGATAAGTTTCGCAGCCCTCGTAGTAGCTCTGGGCAGTGAGTGAGTTGTTCATTATCTCGTAGTAGCCTTGAGCGCTTAGCTGGTTGGAGATGAGCTCCTGCATGTCGTCGCCGAAGTCAACCATGCCCTTAATCGAGAGCGAGCTCTTCACCTGGCTGCCTATCTCCACATTGTTGTAGCCATACACTCGCAGGATGTCCTCCACCACGTCGCAGGGACGTTGCACGTCAACACGATAGGTGGGAACCACCAGGTTGAGCTTCTCGTCGTCCTCGGCCTCAATCTTCATCTCCAGGCTCTCGACAATGCTCTTCACGGTGTCGTGGTCAAGTTCCTTGCCAATGAGGTTGTTAACGTAGTCGTAGCGCAGTTCCACAGCGAAGCCTGGGAAGTCGTGCTGCTTGATATCTACTATGTCGCCACAAATCTCGCCACCGGCTATCTCCTTGATGAGCATCGCGGCAAGCTTGAGGTTGTAAATCACGTCGTTAGGGTCGATGCCACGCTCATAGCGGAACGAGGCGTCGGTGTTCAGGGCAAAGCGGCGGGCGCTCTTTCTTATCCAGGTGGGGTGGAAATAGGCTGCCTCGAGGAAGATGGAGGTGGTTGCCTCGGTAACGCCGCTGTCAAGACCGCCAAACACGCCGCCTATGCACATGGGCTCCTGGGCGTTGCATATCATCAGGTCGCGGTCGGTGAGCGTGCGCTCCACGCCGTCGAGGGTCACAAATTTAGTGCCTGGCGCGCAGGTTCTCACCACCACCTTCTCGCCCTTGATCTTGCCCAGGTCGAAGCAGTGCAGTGGCTGGTTGGTGCCCAGCAAGATATAGTTGGTGATATCAACAATGTTGTTGATGGGACGCTGACCCACAGTGGTCAAGTAGTCCTTGAGCCACTTGGGGCTCTCGCCCACCTTCACGTTGCGAATGGTCAAGCCACAGTAGCGGGGGCACGCCTCGCCATTCTCCACCTCAACGGGAATGGCGCCATCCTGGCGGTCGATCTTGAAATCTTCCACGCTGGGGCGGTGCAGGTTGCCGTCCTTGCCGTGGCGCTTGAGCCAGGCATTGAGGTCGCGCGCCACACCATAGTGCGAACCACCGTCAATGCGGTTGGGCGTCAGGTCCACCTCGATGAGCCAGTCGCTCTCGATGCCATAGTAGGTGGCCGCTGGCGTGCCCACTACAGCGTCGTCGGGCAACACGATGATGCCGGCATGGTCGCTGCCAATGCCTATCTCGTCCTCGGCACATATCATGCCAAAGGAGTCGGTGCCGCGAAGCTTCGATTTCTTAATGACAAATTCCTTGTCGCCGTCGTAGAGCACAGTGCCCACAGTGGCAACTATCACCTTTTGGCCAGTAGCCACATTGGGAGCGCCGCACACTATCTGCACAGGCTCCTCACCATTGCCTAGGTCAACGGTGGTCAGGTGCAGGTGGTCACTGTTAGGGTGAGGCTCACAGGTGAGCACCTTGCCCACCACTATGCCTTTGAGTCCACCACGAATTGTCTCTACCTCCTCAACAGCTCCTACCTCAAGGCCGAGCGAGGTCAATGCGTCGCCCACTTCCTGAGCGGTGAGGTCAAAGTCGAGGTATTGTTTCAACCATTTTAACGAAATGTTCATCTTGATATATTGTTATGTGTTTTATTCTCTGGGTGTTATGTGATTAAGGGTTTGCACTCAAGCCAAAAAAACGAGCCCATTGCCCCAATCAACCTGCAAAGGTAATAATTTTTGCCGTAACTACCCCAATTTAAACCACAAACTTTTCGGCACCCGCATTTTTATTCACAATTCCAGAACCCAATTCCAAAAAATCGGCAACTTTTTCGGAATGAAATCCAAAAAATCGGCAACTTTTTCGGAATATCATAAAAGGAAACTCTCAATATTTTCAGGATTTATCACCGAAAAGCTACTATCATATTCCCGTGCAAAAGAAGTAGGAGCTGAAACCTTTTTGGTTGGATTCCATTTGAATTCCACAGCCGATAATTTCCCATCGCCCTCTTCAATATAGTCTATCTCTTGTTGCTCCTTGCTGCGCCAAAACCACGAATTGCAGTAGGCCTTCTCATAGGCATTTCTTTTCATACGTTCGGCAATAGCAAAATTTTCCCACAATGCCCCAATCTCGGCTGGCATTCTGTTTTCTATGAGAGAATAGTTACCCAAAATAGCATTCCTGATGCCATTATCATAGAAATATATTTTCCTACTTTTTTTTAATTCATTCCTCAAATTTCTTGAGAATGATGTCAGCCTGAATATTATAAAACATTTTTCAAGAAGGGTGACATATTTCTCAACTGTTTTTGAGTCAAGCCCCACCTGCTGACCCAATTCATTATACGACACCTGAGAACCAATTTGGAGTGCAAGGCATTGCAAGAGCCTAACCAGCTGCTCCGATTTCTGTATTTTGTCAAATGCAAGTATGTCTTTGAACAAATAGCTACTAGCCAAGTTGTTCAATATCTCCCTTTCATTACCCGAATTCATTACAACGTCGGGATAATAACCATAAACCATGCGGTGCTTGAGAAGCCTTTTCTCTTCAAGTAGGCTCGTGTGAGACACCATCTCGCCAAACGACAGGGGGAACATCCAATATTCAAATTTGCGTCCCGTCAATGGTTCATTGATCTTATTGGACAAGTCAAACGACGAACTGCCTGTCGCCACAAGCTGAACGCCTGGCATGTTGTCAATAATCAATTTCAGGTTAATGCCAATGTCGCTGATTCGCTGGGCCTCATCTATAACCACACAGCGACGGTCACCTATGTGGCTCTTTAGGCTCGTGGATGTGGCGTGATCAAAAATAGACCTAACATCTGGTTCATCACCATTAATCCATAAAATGCCAGACTCATTGCCAAACAATGTTTTTAGCAGTGTGGATTTTCCCACTTGCCTTGGACCCATAATAATTATAGCTTTACGCTTATTAAGGGCCTCAGTTACTATGCTCTCTAACTTGCGCGGAATCATATTTAAAACTCTATATTTGCCCGCAAAGATAATAAAATTCCAAAAAAGAGGCAACTTTTTCGGAATGAAATCCAAAAAATCGGCAACTTTTTCGGAATGTGCCATCAAAGAACAAGAGTCAGACTCTAGAAAAACACCTTCTGAAATCTGACCTCTGAAATCCACTTTCTATAAAAATTTCACATTTTTCCAAAGGTTTTAGGGCTTCATTTCCACATTTTTCCAGTACATTAAGAGCATTACAGCCACATTTTTCTAGGTGTTTTAAGGTGCTTGTGCCACATTTTTCCAAAAAAGAAAGAGGCTGTGTCAAGATGCGGAATGTAAACCACTGAATTTATAGGACATCCCTTAAAAGAGTCCACTTTATAAAGTCCATAGTTTGAGTCTATGATCCCAAAAATAAGCAAAATAGAAAAACAAATCGTTGATTTTCAGCAGCAAAAATAAGTTTAATTCGCATAATTCGCCGTTTTTTAAGTGGACTCTTTAATGATTTTACTTTAGAAAGTCCATAGTTTGAGTCTATGATCCCCAAAAACAAGCAAAACAGAAAATTAAAACATTGACTTTTCAGCAGCAAAAAATTAGTTTAATTCGCATAATTCGCCGTTTTTTAAGTGGACTCTTTAATTAATCTTGACACAACCTCCATGGGGCGTCACTTCCTCTACTTGCTGTTGAGGAAGAGGTCGGCTATGAGGTTGGCGGCATAGCCTTCATAGATGCGCACGTTGCCGTCGCGCTGGTAGCTGAGGTTCAAGAACTTGAACATCTGAAAGGCGGCAAACTGCCGGTCGGCCGAGATGCACATGTCAACCCTGGTGCTGCCAATGGCGCTCTTGACCACGCCACGTGCCTTTTCCACCAGGGCCTCAAGCTGGTCGTCACTGGCATTGAAAATGCGCTGCAACAGCTGCCCGTCGCTGGAGGCATACTCACGCTGGTAGGCCTTCACGCGGCTGCCGGTGGGGGTGTAGATCACTTTCTCGCCCAGCAGGCTCTTTTGAATGGTTATATTACTGTGGTTCAGCACCTGGGGTGCCATCTCTAATTTACTGACTTTTGCCATATTATCTTTGTTTTTAATTGTTTATACATGTGAGTAGGTGCCATCTCCCACGCATGGGGAAACGGCAATTTTTTAAGGACTAAAAAAATGTAAAGGACTAAAGATAATGTGGCTTCTAACGAATGATGTGCCTCAGGGCGATGACGTAGTAATCGCTCGAGACCGAAATGCTGAAGGGCGCCGTCTCTTGACGGGTGCCACAGCTACGCCTTGCCTTGTCAAAGCATTTAGAGGTTAGACAGGCAACACTCTTGCCGCCGCCACGGGTGAGCACGTTGCTGTGTACTGGGGCATAGCGCTGTGGACGCACACCCACATATCCCATGGGCTCCGCCTCCTGCAATGTTGCCAGCGGCAACTGCGACTGCTGTCCATCCCACTCCTTGCTTTTATCGCCAGTGGATTTAATGCAGCCAGTGGCACTGGCACCGGGCTTTGAGCCATGGGCGACCGATGAGTAGCCGGCGCCCGAAGACACCAGCGACAAAAGCAGCAGTATGAAACATCGCAGCATTGCCATAATGGCGGCAAAATTAATAAAAAAAACGCTAGACGCAAAATCTTGGTACACGGCATCAACGGTGAAACATGCTGTCACTGGGGCGCGCGGTGATGGTAGTAGTGCTTTGCCTCACAAGCCCATGCACAAAGAGAAATCTCATGGCAAACTGCATTACAAATAATTTGTAAATTACATTTTTTTGATTTAAATTTGCATTTTAATTATCAAGCATTTAACTTTTCGGCATAATTGCAGTCTAATTTAAGCGGACAAGCTGACAACGCACAAGCTGACAAGGCAATAGTTCATAGTTTTCTAGAACATCTAGCCCCTTCACGGACGAGACAGGTTTTGTCCTACTTCACTCTTCACTCTTAACACAGAAATACCACCAATCATGAAACCAGGCAAAAAAATATGTGAGACATTGAAGGCCATACGCAGCGATATAGCTCGTGCTAACGACATCGACTACACTCCCACGCCATGCGACCACCAGGGCGACTGCGCTGGCACATGCCCAGCCTGTGAGAGCGAGATGCGATGGATAGAGCGGCAACTGCGCGTGCGCAAAGCTCTAGGCAAGGCGGTGACCATCGCCGGTGTGAGTATGGCACTGAGCCTTGGCGCAAGTGCCGCCACGCCATCATCAAATGGTGTGGACCAAAAAAGAAAAACTGAGCCACCATCAAGACCAGTAAATCCTGACAGAACGAGAACAGCAGGAGTGGTGAGAAGGCCACCTGTTAATGAGGAAGAAGAAACAAGGAAAAAGGCTGAAGAGGAAAGAATGCGCAAAATGCTCGAAGAGCAGAGAAAACAGAACGTGAGAGGCAAGATACCTATGCCTCCCGAAACACCCGAAAATGACTCCATAAGCAATGTGTTAAAGAATGGGTCGCAATTTGTGGCCGAAGGCGACACCATAATCACTGAAGACGGCAACGAAGTTGTCGTGAGAGAACTCACAACAGGCATCGTGGCTGCCCCTCCCAAGCTTGTGAAAGACTATATCTACTCAGAGGTTGATGTGGAGGCTCAGTACCCCGACGGCGACGAGGCGATGGACGCCCTTATCCGTGACCAGCTCTATATCCCCGACGAGATTCTGGAGCCCATCAAGGAGGTCAAAGGCACCGTCAAGGCGCGTTGCATAGTCAAAGCCCTGGTGGAACTTGATGGCACCATCAGCGACGCAGTGATAGAGAAGACCACCACCTCGCCAGTCTTCGACGACGAGGCACTTCGTGCAGTGAAGAATCTGCCCCCCTTCCTCCCGGCACGCATCTACGACATACCCGTGCGCTCCTGGAAACTCATACCCGTGGAGTTTATCTATGACTTCTCAAATCCCAAGCAAACAAGCGAACAAGGGGACGAGCAAACAAGGCAATAGCAGTTTTCCATACCACTATTCAACTACTCCATTAAAATCATATATTATGAAAAAAGGCAAGAAAATATGTGAGACATTAAAGGCCATCAGGCGAGACATCGCCGTTGCCAACGAGATAGATTACACTCCCGCCGAGTGTCACCACGAGGGTGATTGCGCTGGCACATGCCCAAAGTGCGAGAGCGAGACCCGCTGGCTGGAGCGACAGCTGCACAACCGCCAGGCACTGGGCAAAATGGTAACCATAGCTGGATTGAGCCTGGCGTTAGGAGCATTGAGTTCGTGCCACAAGCACCATAAATATAACCTCGACGACTCCGAAAGCTCCGATATTTCCTGCTCTCACGAAACTTGCACCAGCTATGAAGATGTGGATGGATATCTTGACGACTCCGACTCCTGCTTCACTCCTCTGGTCAGCGGTGAGAAAAATGCTTATTTAGACGATGAAGGGGATGATGACGAAGATGACAAGGAAGTGGTGATGGGAGAGGTGGCCATCGACGAGAACGGCAACACCTACGGGCCATAATGATAGCGAGTCGCCAGGCAGCAATCGGCGATTGTGAAGAGAAGCCACCAAGTGGCACACCATCAATGTTCACCACTTGGTGTAACACCACTCGGTGAACATTTTTTCAACAAGGTCTTTACTTTAGAAATCAATGTTTTAGTTAAAAAAATATAATGTTTACCACTTGGTGTGACACCACTCGGTGAACATTGTCTTTTTTGTCTTATCTTTGCAAAAAACAAAAGCAAGAAATGAAAACTAAACCGTTTGTTTATGGGATGTCGGTTGAAGGTGAGCATTTCACCGACCGCGAACTTGAGGCCAAGCGCTTGAAACTTAATTTTGAGAATGGCATCAACTCAATCCTCATCTCGCCACGTCGCATGGGCAAGACGTCGCTCGTGAAGAAAGTCATGAGAATGATTGACGACCCAAAGATAAAGGTGGTGTATATGGATATCTACAAATGCCGAACAGAATTTGACTTCTACGACAAGTTTGCCTCGGCAATCATCAAAGCCACAGCAACTAAAATCGACACCATGGTGGAGAACGCCAGGAAATTCATCACCAGTATCACCCCAAAAATATCCTTTTCTCCCGACCTCAACGCTGATTTCACATTATCACTAGGCATCGATAAAAACCGCAATTCGGCCGAAGAGATTCTTAATCTCCCCGAGAAGATAGCTCTAGAGAGAAATATCAATATTGTGGTGTGCATCGATGAGTTTCAACAAATTGGTGAGATACCCAACTCGCTGTGCGTGCAGCGCGCCATGCGCAGCGTGTGGCAGCACCAGCACAACGTGAGCTACTGTCTCTTTGGCAGCAAGCAGCACCTGATGGCCAACATCTTTTACAGTCGCAAGATGCCGTTCTACCAGTTTGGCGACATGTTTTTCCTTAAGAGAATTCCTGCCGAGAAATGGGTGCCTTTCATCATTCTGCGATTTGCGCAAGCAGGCAAGAAAATTAGTCCTAAAATTGCCGAGAAAATTTGTGTCACGGTCGAGAATTATTCGGCTTATGTGCAGCAACTGGCATGGAATGTGCTGGCAGTGAGCGGAGAGCATGTCACAAACGAGAGTTTTAATGATGGGCTGGAGGCAACGATGGCGCAGGTGGTTCCGCTATTTGTAGAGCAGACCGCCCGCCTCTCCACCTACCAACTCAACTTGTTAAGAGCCATAGTCGCAGGCATTCACCGCGACTTTGGCAAGAAAGAGACGACAAGCGTCTATGACCTGGGCACGCGCTCCAACATTCCCAAGATGATAAAGGCCCTCACCGAGCGCGAGATAATTGAGAGCAATGAGGACGGCACCTTCATCGCCGACCCATTATTCAAGTTGTGGTTCAAACGAGAAATGATGTGACAATGGATGAACAGCAAGAGCTCAAGGCGCCTTTCATTGGCATAGTGCGGCACCGCCTTGCCACCGACGGCCGCGGGGTGACCACGCTGGTGGCATTTCACGGCTGCCCCCTGCGATGCCGCTACTGCCTCAACCCGCAGTGTCTTGACCCAGAGAAGGTGTGGCGCGTCATCAGCACGGGCGACCTGCTGAACGAGCTGCTGCTCGACAACCTCTACTTCCTCGCCACCGGCGGCGGGGTGACCTTCGGCGGCGGCGAACCGCTGCTGCGCAGCGCGTTTATCGACGAGTTTTGCCGCATGAAGCCCGCCCAGTGGAAGGTCAACATCGAGACGTCGCTCAATGTGGAGCGTCACCACCTGGAGCTCGTGATGCCACACATCGACGAGTATTTCATCGACATAAAGGACACTAATCCAAGCATCTACAAGCAATACACCACCCGTGACAACACTCTGGTGCTCGACAACCTGCGCTGGCTCATGCAGCACGACGGCATGGCGCAGAAGGTAATCGTGCGCCTGCCACACATCCCCAACCACAACACCCCCGCCTCTATCGACCGCAGCCGCATCCTCCTGCAAGAGATGGGAGTCACACGTTTCGACGAGTTCAGCTACATCAATCCCAAAAACGCCTGACACGCCACAAACTATAACTCATGTATCGCAAGTTGTTAACTTGCTCACTGGTTTATGGTTTATCGTTTATGGTTTATGGAAGACAGTGGTGAGATTGTGGGTACTACAACCTGTTTGCGCTTTGGCATACAGGGCGCTCCTTGTGGTAGGGGCAAAATGTGAAGCTTAGTTTTCATGTGGAAGCTTCCAGCCGAAGGCTGCCCTTTGAGTGCCCCGGGCGCCGATTGTTACAGTCGCTTCGCTACTGCAAGCAATCGGTACCCAGAGGTCAGCCTTCGGCTGCTCTCGCCTCATGAAATGAAACAATGGGGTCAGACCCCGTTGTTTCACAATTCAGAAAAAAAGATGGCCGGTGCCCAGTGATGGGGCGTCGGTCATCTTTTTTTGTGGATGAGGCTAGGGGGTGTTATTTGCGCTTTTTTGAGGCTTTCTTACCAGTGGCCTTTTTGGTCGTGGCTTTCTTGGTAGCTTTCGGGCTGCTGGTGGTGGCGGGCTTAGCCTCTTTGGCGGCAGGAGCCTTGGCAGCGGCCTTGGTGGCGGCTTGCGCAGGCTTGGCAGCTGGTGTGCTGTCGTCGATGCCTAGTGTCTCGATTTCAAACACTAGAGTCTCGAAGGGCTTGATGCTCTGTCCTGCTCCGCGCTCGCCATAGGCAAGTTTATAGGGGAGGATGGCGATCATCTTTGCTCCTGGGCTCATCATGAGCAGTGCCTCCTTGAAGCCTGGCACCACTTGGTTAGGAGCGAAAGAAATGGGTTCCTTGCTCTCGTCGAAGGTGGAGCCGTCAACGTGAGTTCCCTTATACATGACCTTGATTTTGTCGGTCTCGTTGAACTTCTTGCCATTGCCAGGGGCGAGGATTTTATACACCAGTCCCGAGGGAGATTGAATGAACTTGGGGTCTTTCTCCATTTGGTTCTCGATGTATTTCTTGCCCATGCCCTTTTGTGTAAGAGCCTCGGGGCTGTTCTCCTTGGCAAAGGCCTGAGTCTCTTTCACGTAGGCCTGGGTTTTTGTGTCAATGGCCTTGAAGTCGGCCTCGGTGGGCACTGTGGGGTCGTTGAGCGTTTGTGTAACCGCTGTGACAAAGGCGTCCTTGTTGAGGTTCAAGCTCATCTGTTTCTTGATGTTCCTGTCGAAGCCAGCAAAATCGCTTGCCAGCAGCCTGCCGTCGATGAGTGCCTTGTTGCTCTCGTCGATGCTGATAGTGCTGTTGAAGCCCTCAAGGAAGCGTGCCACCTGCTGCTCGTTGAACTTCTTTTGCTTGCTCATGTACTGAGCCTGCGAGCCAAAGAAGCGTGCCATGTTCATGCTCAGCGAGTCGCTCTTGGCGCTGATGAGGCTGGCTTGCGCCAGGGCTGCCACGCTGTCCTTCTTGAGCGCGCGAACCTCTTCCGTGAGGCGCTTGGCCTCCATGTTTATGCTTCGCATCTCCTCGTTCATGTTCTTGATGGCGGTGGTGTCGTTGTATTTTGCCAGGAAAGTTTGTGTAAACACCTTGCGGCTCATGTTGATGCCCAGTTGCTTGTTCACGTTCTCGGCATTGCGGTAGAACTGCTCGGCAAGGCTCACCCCGTCGCGGTAGGGTTCGTCTTGCTGGTCAAGATTAAGAGCCTCGTTAAAGGCCTTGAGGTAGATGTGTCGAGCCTCGGTGGTGGGGTGGCTCATGGCGGCCTGAGTGCCATAGACCTTGCCGAGCATCATGCTCATTGAGTCGGCCTTGACCTGCCTCATCTTAGCAATCTGTGCCACGTCTAGCTCTTGTGCTATAGCAAAGCTGCTCACGAAGGCAGCTAAAGCAACAAATAAAAAAATCTTTTTCATGTTTCAGTATTTTTTTATGTGAAATTAGTTTTTGTGGAGCTCCACTGTGGTGAGCTCAAAGACCAGCGTCTCGTTAGGGCCTATGGGGCCTTGACCCTGCACACCATATCCCAGGTGGCTAGGGATGACGGCGATGGCCTTTGCTCCTGGCTTCATGAGCATGATTACCTCACGGAACCCTGCCACCACGTTCTGCAATGGGAATGGCACGATGTCGCCATTGGAGCTGTCGAACTGCGAGCCGTCGATGTGCTTGCCCACATAGATGACGTCCACGGTATCGGTAGCCTTGAAGTTGTCGCCTTCACCTTCTTCGAGGATTTTGTAGCATAGCCCTGACTCTGTCTTTACATAGGCTGTGTCGTTCTTGAGCAGAGTGGCGATATATTTCTCGCCGTCCTGCTTGTTGATGTCGGCAATCGAGGTGATGGCTCCCGTTTCTTGCGACCCATCATTGCCCTTGTTGCTGTTGCAGCTAGAGGCTGCAACGAGCACAAGGGAAACGATAAGTGTAGTGAAAATACTTCTCATTATTTACTCTTAGAGATTATTAATTGCCCTGGGCTTGAGGCTGCTGTGCGGCAGCTGGCTGAGCGCCTTTAGTGGGGGCTGGACGGCCAGGATATGAAGCTGGGGCAGGAGCCTTGGTGGCCTTGCCGGCAGTGATTTCAAACACGAGAGTCTCGTTAGGACCAATCTTGCGGCCGTCGCCTTGATCTTTGTAGGCCATGTTGCCAGGGATGATGGCGATAACCTTCGAGCCGGGCTTCATGAGCTTGAGCACCTCGCTGAAACCAGGTACCACGCCCTTCATCGAGAATGGAACTTCCTTGCCGTTAGAGGAGTCAAAAGTACGTCCGTCGATGTGCTTGCCCACATAGGCAACGTTAACCATGTCGTCGTCAACGAAGTTGGCGCCAGTGCCTTCTTTCACCACTTTGTAGGCTATGCCCGATTGTGTCTTCTTGAAGGCCTTGTCGTTCTTCATCTGCTCCTCGATGTATTTCTTGCCGGCCTCGCCGTTCTCGATGCCCTTGGCTTTAACAGCTCTATCTACCATGCCCATGAGCTTGGTTTGAGTCTCTTGCATGTATTTGTCCATCTTGGCCATGTCGAGGGTGTCTTTGCTGTTGAGCACTTTCTTGAGCTCGTTAATGAAAACCCTGCGGTCGATGTTCACTCCCTGCACTTGGAGCTGTGCGAGCTGTTGATTAACCTGCATACCCATCTGCATACCTTGCATGTAGCTCTGGTCGGCCTTTGTGGTGTCCATGTTCACGACTTCCATAATGCCTCTCAACATCTGTTCCTTGTCGATGTCTTTGAACCTCTCGGGCATGAATTGGAAGGAGGCCTTCAGGTTATTGCCCATGAATTGTCCTAGCAACTCGGCGATAGAGTCGTTAAGCTTGTTAGATTCTGATTTGCCCTTACAGCTAGTTACTGTAGAGCCCAAAAGCAGCACTGCCACTGCTACGAATAAAAACTTTTTCATAATAAAAACTTGTGTGTATTAATTGTGTTGTTTAACTTTATTTCTTGCTTTCCACTTTTATCAGCTGCACGTCGAAGATGAGTGTGGAGTTGGGCTGAATGGGGCCAGTGCCGTGGGAACCATAGGCGAGGTTGGAGGGGATGAACAGTCGCCAGGCGGCGCCCTCGCTCATCAGCTGCAGGCCCTCGACCCATCCGGGAATCACCTGCCCAACGGCAAAGGTTGCTGGCTCGCCACGCTCTACCGAGCTGTCGAACACCGTGCCGTCAATCAGGCGTCCGGTGTAGTGAACCGTCACCACGTCGTTAGGACCAGGCTTCTTGCCGTCGCCCTCTTTGAGCACGAGGTACTGGAGGCCGCTCTCGGTCACCTTCACGCCTTCTTTCTTGGCGTTATTCTCCAGGTACTCCTTGCCAAGTTTCTCGTTCATGGCACCGGCGTTGGCCTCAAGCTCGGTGAAGAACTCTTGCACCACCTTCTTGGCCTCGTCGTAGCTCATTTTTTTCTCTCGGTCTTGATACACGTCACGCAGGGCCTCGGCAAAGTCGTCGGCATTAATGCCCTGTATTCCCGAGCCCTTGAAATTCTGGGCCATACTCAAGCCCAGCGCATAGCTTAATTTGTCCATTTATTATAATAATTTTTAAGTTGTGTCTAAATCAACCTACAAAGGTAAAGACAATTAGTGGTATAAAGGCTATTTTTTAGATAAAAATTGTTTAAAAATAGTTTTATTCAAGTTTCGCAAGTTATAACTTGCTCACTGGTCTATAGTTTATCGGTGGAATGTGGAATGTAGGGACAAGGCGTGCCTTGTCCGTGCTAAAAACCTTGCGAGTGTGAGCTTTTTATCTAAAAATCACCTGTTTTTATTTTTTTAAGTGGACTCAGATTTAAAGAGGGCACAATCCTGAATTGTCGTTGAGACAGCATGAGGAGCACTTTTGCTCAAAACGGCAGCTCATATCCTCCTTGTGGCGGCTCGCCGGTTATACCCGGCAACTCGAGCTGGCACGCCTTGCCTATGTCTCTTATCTTGCCACGATACTCACTCCACTTAGAGTGGTCGTCAAGCTCCTCGGGGCGGCGACGACTCATCTCCACAAAGTCGAGCTCACGCTCTATGCCCAGGAAGCGACGACCAGTGAGGCAGGCCGCAATTCCCGTCGTTGATGAGCCGGCAAAGGGGTCTAAAACCCATGCCCCCCTGTCGGTGCTCGCCATAATGATGCGCGAGAGCAGCGACAGCGGTTTCTGCGTGGGGTGCTTGCCCTGCGACTTCTCCCACCGTGCGATAGCCGGCAGTCGCCACACGTCGGTCATCTGCTTGCCGTCGTTGAGAAATTTCATCAGCTCGTAGTTGAACTTGTGAGGCACCCTGGCACTCTTGCGAGCCCATATCACAAACTCGGTGGAATAGGTAAAATAGCGGCACGAAATGTTAGGAGGTGGGTTGGTCTTTGCCCATGTCACCACATTCAAAATCTTGAACCCCAGAGCGCTGAGGCTGCTGGCCACCGAGAAGATATTATGGTAGGTGCCACTCACCCATATCGTGCCAGCATCCTTGAGCTTATCGCGGCACAGCGACAGCCAGCAGAGGTTAAACTCATTTATCTCGGCTGCACTCTTGCCGCGGTCCCACTCGCCCTTGTTCACACTCACCACCTTGCCTGCCTGAAAACTGATACCATCGTTTGACAGAAAATAAGGAGGGTCGGCAAAAATCATGTCAAACTTGAAGTCAAACTCCCCAAGCAGCTCCATGCAATCACCATGAAGCAAAGTGAAGTCACGACTCGCACTGCGGTAGTAGGGAATGGGGAGAGTGCCGCTTTTGAGCCCTACACTCTTTACTTTAAAATCAACGCTAGAAAAAGCTGAGCTATCAAGAGCTAGCCCTTTGTCATTGTAACGAGCCACAGCAGCCGCTTCTGCTTCTTGGGCAGATGCGGCTTCAACAATAACTTTTCGTATCAACTGCTGCTTTATCGTTACTTGATAATCCATCGGGCACAATTAATGCGCCACAAAAGTATATCATAAAAACGACAATAAAACAATTAGATCAATCTTTAAGTTTTGTGATCAAAAAAGATCATTTTAAGCGATTTAGAAGATGCTCAACAATAAAAATACACTTAGTCTCAGAGCTTTCTATACCATCCTCTTGACAAAAATTCCAAGAAACCTTTGTCTCTTAAGAATTGCAGTTGCTGACGTATCTTCGCCTCGATATTGTTGTTATCAGGATGCTTTAGTCGTAACTCGTCAATAAAACTATAAACATGCTTCAAACTAAATTCTGTTTTATGTATCCTCTCTACACAAATAAGCACATCCATGAGCCACCCTCTTGTCTCAATTTTGTTCTTTCGTAATGATATTGTTCTTTGAAATTGATCCAAGACCTTTAACTTGTCCTCTTCATTGCTATTCTTAATTATGTAAATCTTACCACTCTCTGGGATGCTGCCAATCTCAATATTGCAGCCCACCCATCCTGCCCTTCGAGCTGTGTCTTTAAGTGGTGGCCGCTTATTAATTATTGAAGGCACAAAGAAATAATTTGGAATAATAATCAAATTATTAACCATACTCTCTGCATGAGTCATCACAAACAAATGAGGGTTCTTCAATGATGTGATGCGTTCAATCATGGTAGAATAGGCGCCATCGGCTATCTTATTATTAATTGCTACATTTTTGCTTTCTTTACTCTTAAGCTCAAAATCGGCCTTGCAGTTTTCACAAAAGAAATCTCCCACTGGCTTGTTGGCAACATAATGACGCAGCATTGGCGCACCGCAAACAGGACAGAACATATTTCTTCCAAGCCAGTCTTCAGTCACCACTCGCGCTTTTTGGGTTGCACTATGGTAGTCTTTCGCTAAGTCAAAATTCAAATGCAAATCCATGAAAACTAGTTTTAGAAAACAAAGATACAAAAATTTTTACAATTTAAGATCAATCTTTAAGTTTTGTGATCAAAAAAGATCATTTTAGTGGCTAAAAAATTTCAATGGTAAGCCCCCTCGTGATTACTTATTAAAAGCAACTGCTACAACAGATTCCCTCGTGACCCAGAGTCAATAAAAATGAAAAAAATTCGCTTTTCATTTTGTGTTTCCCTCGGTTTGCACTAATTGTGGATAAATTAGGCTGCACCTCGGAAGCAAAAATGAAAAAAACTTCGTTTTTCATTTTGTGTTTCCCTCGGTTTGCACTAATTGTGGATAAATTAGGCTGCACCTCGGAAGCAAAAATGAAAAAAACTTCGTTTTTCATTTTGTGTTTCCCTCGGTTTGCACTAATTGTGGATAAATTAGGCTGCACCTCGGAAGCAAAAATAAAAAAACTTCGTTTTTCATTTTGTGTTTCCCTCGGTTTGCACTAATTTTGTAGTTTGGAATAGCAGTACAACTTTTTTACACCCATTAGTTATGACGCAGGAGGAAGAAAATAAATTAATAGACGATGCTTATCAAGAGCTGCTAAATGGCTATCTTGCAAGCAGTCACCGCAAGAAGGTGGAGAAGATAGAGAAGGCGTTCCGCTTTGCTCGGCGCGCTCACGCCGGAATAAGGCGTCGGTCGGGCGAGCCTTACATCCTTCATCCCATTGCCGTGGCCACGATAGTGAGCCAGGAGATAGGCATGGGCTCGACTTCGATATGCGCCGCCTTGCTCCACGATGTGGTAGAAGACACTGAATATACTGTAGAAGACATAAAGGCTATCTTTGGCGATGAGATGATTGCCGAGACTGGCGAGCGTGTGGGCGACAAGATTGCCAATATCGTTGACGGGCTGACGAAGATTTCGGGAGGCATCTTTGGTGACAAGGCCTCGATGCAGGCCGAGAATTTCAAGAAGCTGCTGCTCACCATGAGCGACGATGTGAGGGTAATCTTGATTAAGATGGCCGACCGCCTTCACAACATGCGCACGCTGGCGTCGATGCCCCCGGCCAAGCAATACAAGATAGCTGGCGAGACGCTCTACATCTATGCTCCGCTGGCCCACCGGCTGGGACTCTATGCCATCAAGTCGGAGCTCGAGGACTTGAGCTTCAGATACGAGCACCCCGACATCTACAAGTCTATCACCGACGCTATCGAGGCTAGTGAGAGCAAGCGCAACGACCTCTTTGAGCGTTTCTCGGCACCAATCCGTGCTCGGCTCGACGCCGTGGGTCTGGATTATGAGTTCAAGGCTAGGGTGAAGTCGTGCTACTCGATATGGAAGAAGATGCAGGCCAAGCGCATTCCCATCGACGAGATCTATGACATCTATGCGGCGCGCATCGTCTTCAAGTGCCCCGACGACAAGGACGAGAACGTGACGTGCTGGGCCATCTATAACGAGATAACGAAAATCTACAACAAAATACACCCTGGCCGCATTCGCGACTGGCTCACGCGCTCAAAGCCTAACGGCTACCGTGCCCTACACCTGACAGTGATGGGCCCCGACGGCGAGTGGATAGAGGTGCAGATACGCAGCGAGAAGATGGACATCATCGACGAGCGCGGCATGACAGCCCACTGGATATATAAAGAGGGTGGTGGAGAGCTTGAGGAAGACATCCAGCTCGAGAAGCTCATAAGAGAGATAGATGAGATTCTCAAGAACCCGGAGCCTAACGCCCTCGACTTCCTCGACTCGATAAAGCTCAACCTCTATGCTCGCGAGATTACCGTGTTCACCCCTAAGGGCGACAATATCTCCCTGCCCAAGGGGGCGACGGTGCTTGACCTGGCGTTCACGCTGCACTCCGAGATAGGGTATCACTGCATTGCCGGTAAGGTGAACCACCGGCTGGTGCCCATCTCTCACCGCCTGGCCAGTGGCGACCAGGTGGAGATCCTGACGTCGCAGTCACGCAAGCCCGAGCCCGAGTGGTCAAAATTTGTGGTTAGCGCCAAGGGCAAGTCGCGCCTGAACCTAGCTTTCAGGCACATGCGCCGTGAGGTGATGGACCGTGGCGAGGCTCAGTTCAAGACTTTCATGGCCCAGAACTCGGCGCCCATCAACAACGAGAACCTCACACGCATCATCAGCCGCCTGGGTGTTCAAAACAAGGAAGACCTGTACTACAAGATAGGCAGCGGCGACATTGTGCTCTCGCCGGTGCTGCTCAAAGCGTTGAAACCTGCCTCACAGAACCTGCTTAGCAAGTTGTGGCGCAGCTCTTTTGGTGGCAAGACGGCAAAGGATGCCGAGCCCGCGAGCGATGTTGCTGTGCCAGGCGAGATCGACCGCAAGAAGGTGTATGTGCTCAAGACCGTTGACGGCAAGAGCAATTACAAGCTCTCGAAGTGCTGCCATCCGCTGCCTGGCGACGACGTGCTGGGCTTCATCTCGCGCAAGAACGAGGTGGTGGTCCACAAGCTTGACTGCCCCACCGCCATGCGCCTCAAGAGTGGCTATGGCGGTCGCATCATCGAGACCCAGTGGCAGCAGAGCAATGAGACGTTCTTTGCCTCCATCAAGGTGGAAGGCATCGACCGCATGGGCATTTTGCAAGAGATTATTTACTTGATTTCTACCAACTTGTCGATTAACATCAGGCGCCTTAACATCACCTCCGAGGCGGGGGTGTTCATGTGCGAGATGGACGTTCTGGTCGAGGATGTGGATGCTGTCACCAAGATGTGCAAGCGCCTTGCCAAGGTGAAGGGTGTGACGCTGGCGGCAAGGCAGAGCTGAGAGAACTAGTAATCTCTGGCCTTGCTGCAGGTGGCGCAACAAATTCTTGTATTTCACGTTTATAAAGAACAAAATGAAGCAATCGTTAAAGACTAAGGTAATTATCATGCTGCTCATCGTCCTGACGGTGGGTGTGCTGTCGCTGTTCCTGGTGGGAGGCACCAGCAACAAGCTTGTGTATATTGAGGGGCGTCCCTGGAATTACCCCAAGCTCATAGCGCCATTTGACATCCCCATCGAGTATGACTCCCTGAGCACCGAGCACATCAAGGACAGCATCAATGCGTCGTTTGCGCCATTCTTCAAGCTCAAGAGCGATGTGAAGGAAAAAGCTCTTCACAACATCACCACGTCGCTGGCTGCCCTGCCATCGCTCAAGCCTGCAGTGCGCAAAATAATCATGAACGAAGTGGATAGCCTCTTTAGCCGGGGCATCATCGACATCAACACGCAAAACAAGATTGCGCATGGCGAGATTACCCAAATCAGGATATACTCCAGCAGCGACATCAACATCAAGACGGTGAGTGCCTCGCAACTGCGCTCACACGAGGCTGCCTATAAGGAGATAAAAGACACCCTAGCGGCGATGCACATTGCCGACGACCGTCAGGTATCGGACATCCTTTATAACAACATCAAGCCCACATTAGAGTATGATGCCACCAAGACTAAGGCCCTGCTCGAGGAGGAGCACAAGCTGGCGCTGGCGGCTCATGGCATGAAGGTCAAGGGCGAGCGCATCATCGACTATGGCGAGATTGTCACGCCCGAGAAATACACGCTGCTCAAGACCTATGAGCGCCTTCTCGATGAGAAGAATGTTGAGAACTCGGTGAAGAGTTTCTCGCGCTATGGCAACATAGTGCTGTTGTTCCTCATCTTGCTCTCTTATTACCTGTTTATCCGCTTCCTCGACCCTAAAGTGTTTGGCAGCTTGCCAAGCATGGTGTTCCTGTTCTCTTTCATCTTCATCTTTGTGCTCATCGTCTATCTCATATCGCTGCTGCGGCCGGGCTTCCTGTATATAGTGCCCTTTGCGCTGGTGCCTATTGTGGTGACGATATTTTTCAACACCTCGCTGGGATATGTCACCCACATGGTGGTGGTGCTGCTGAGCTCGTTTGTGGCCCCCGACTCTATCGACTTTGTGATAATGCAGTTCCTGGCCGGCATCATAGCTATTGTTTCCATCAAGGGACTGATGCAGCGCTCGCAGCTGGTGGTGTGCGCCATCTTCATCTTCTTGTGCTACACCATTACCTATCTCACTCAATGCGTGGTGCGCTATGGCTCTATCGACAACATCGACTGGCATGTGATTCTCTACTTTGCCGTCAACTGCATAGTGCTCTCGTTTGCCTATTTTGTCATCTTCATCGTCGAGAAGATATTTGGCTTCACCTCGCAAGTGACGCTGGTGGAGCTGAGCGACATCAACAATGATGTGCTGCGCGAGCTCTCGGAGAACTGCCCAGGCACCTTCCAGCACTCGCTGCAGGTGGCCACCCTCGCCGGTGAGGCGGCGCGCAAGATAGGAGCCAACGTGCAGCTGGTGCGTGCCGGTGCTCTCTACCACGACATTGGCAAAATCGACAACCCCGCCTTCTTCACCGAGAACCAGAGCGGTGTGAACCCCCACGACGTGCTCAAGCCCGAGCAGAGCGCGGCAATCGTGATCTCGCATGTGACCGACGGCCTGCGCCGTGCCGAGAAGGCTAAGCTTCCGCAGGTGATAAAAGACCTCATTGTGCAGCATCATGGCACCAGCAAGACCCGCTATTTCTACAACAAGGCATTGCGGCAGAGCGCCACGGGCAATGTTCCCACCGAGCCCTACACCTATCCAGGCCCCAACCCCACCACCCGCGAGGCAGCGATACTGATGATGGCCGACGCCTGCGAGGCTGCCACCAAGAGCCTGAGCCAGCCCGATGAGCAAAGCATCACCGAGATGGTGGAGAAGATAGTGGAGAGTCAGCTTGCCGACGGCATGTTTAACGAGGCTCCCATCAGCTTCAAGGAGATAGGCGAGGTGAAGAAGAGCCTGATAAAGCGCCTGCTCACCTTCTACCACACACGCGTCTCTTATCCCGACGACGTGAAACCCACCATGATGCTCGACACCGCCTCCACCTCCACCGCCACGCCGAGCGAGCCGCAAGGTTAACGCGCTGTCAATACAAAAAAAACATAAAAAAACTTCACAACTTGCAATGACAATCTATACAATACTGCTCATATTGGGAGGCATAAGCCTGCTGGCAGCACTGGGCCTGGTGATTAAACCATTAACAGTGGCGGCACTGCCCGCCTATGTGGGCCTGTGGCTGCTGCACTTGAGCAAATACACCATGTTTCCCCGGTGGACATTCATCTTCTATGGCATAGCCACCGCAATGGTGGTGGGGCTAAAATACCTCTCGCCCAAAGGGGAGCCCGACGGACGCAACACGGGGAACCTCTACATAGGCCTTGGGGCGATGATGGGGTGCCTGCTGGGCATGCTCATCGACGCCCGTTTCATGCTCCTGGGCACTGCGCTGGGGGCTGTGATGGGAGAGCTGGCCTATAGCCGCACTCCTGCTGGCAAGTGGCTCATGCTTTCAAAATCCAATTTTATTCACTACCTTTGCGCCCGCGTTCTGCCTGCCATCGTGGCTGTGGCAATGATAGGGGTGGGCATTGAGGGCTTTGTCTATGACATAGCCAATGTTAGACCAATTTATTTATAATGTAGAGTTATGAACAAGAACAGAATATTTTTTACCGTAGTGTTGATGGTGCTCACGGCAATGGTCGTGAATGCGCAGTATAAGTTTAAGGTTGAGGTACTTGATTTCGACAAAATCAAGCAAGAGACCCTCAACCCCCATTCGCGCTACTACTATCCCAAGCTGGTGAAGTCGTTTAAGAGCAACGACACCATCATGAATTTTGAGGCTTATCGCGAACTGTATTACGGCTTTATCTTTCAGGAAGATTACAACCCTTTCAGGCACAACGACTTTGAGGGCAAAGACGAGGTGGAGGAGCTCTACTACAAGAACCCGCCACTCTCTCGCGAGGAGTGCGACAAGATAGCCCGCTATGCCGAGATGGCGCTCGACGATAACCTCTTCGACATCGACCAGCTCAACTACTACATCTATGCCTTGAAGGAGAAGAAAAAATATGCTCGCGCGGCGGTGCGCCAGTATCGCCTCGACAAGCTCATTGCCGCCATCATGTCGAGTGGCCGTGGCACCGAGGAAGAGCCCTGGGTGGTGATATTCCCAGAGCATGAGTATGCCATCGTCAATTTCCTGGGATATGTGGCCAGGGATCACCAGGAGCTTGAGGGAGGCATCGACTGCATCAAGACGGTGAGCGACAAGGATCCCAACAAGACGCGCGACTTCTACTTTGACGTGTCGCAGATGCTGCAAGAGGCCGCCCGCAAGTTCCCCGACGACTTCTAGGGGTTTCTTATAGGCCGTTTTGCGCTTGGGTGTTGTCAGAGTATTGCGCCGCACCAGCGGCTTTCAAGAATATGGTTGTTAAAAAATTTAATTACTCACCAATTATGAAAAAGCACATTTTATTGTTACTTGCTGCTGTGTTATTGCCACTGGCAATCAACGCGCAAGGGCTTGTCTATGCTTATATTGTTGACAACGACGGCCCTGTGACCAACATCCGCAATGCCCCCCGTGGCAAAGTGGTGGCCACCCTGCCCACCGACAGGGCGCTTGCTGTGCAACTGCTCTCGGTAAAGGGCGAGTGGTGGAAAATCAACGATGTGGTTGATCAATATGGCGACGACGAGATGGAGTTTGTACTCCGTGGCTCAAAGACGGGCTACTGGATTCACCGCTCGCTGCTGCAATTCACCATCGCCGGCGACCCCACTGGCGCGCTGCGTGCCGCTCCCTCGGCCAAGGCTAAAGCCATAAAATGCCCGGTGGTAGATGGTTTCCACCCCATTGACATCAAGGGCAAATGGGTGAAGGCCGTCAGCACCGATGGCAAATATACTGGCTGGATACACCGCGACAAAATCTGCTCCAACCCGCTCACCACTTGCCCGTAAGAGGAAAAAGTTACAGGAAAAAAGAAAAAAATCGCAATAAATTTGTTTTTATTGCGATTTTTGTCTAATTTAGAGGCGTTGTTAAGAAAACAACCTTGGGAGCCAATTTTTTTGACCCTTCACAGCATGAGCGACATCATCGATAAATACCTGCAATACATTAAGCTAGAGCTAAATCTCTCGCGGCACACTCAGGTGGCCTATAGCAATGACCTGCGGCAGTGGCAGGCATTTCTCACCGAGGGAGGCACCGAGCTTGATGTGGCAAGCGTCACCACCAGCGACATTCGCGCCTGGATGCTGCACCTGAGCAACGAGGGCGACGGCGCGCGCACCCTGCGCCGCAAGCTGCAAGCGGTGAGGGCACTCTACAAGTGGCTCATGATTGATGGGCAGGTGACACAAAACCCCGCCGCCGAGGTAGAAATGGCACATATTCCCAAGCGACTGCCACAAATGGTGAGGGAGAGCAGTGTGGATGCTGCCATCGATGAGGCCATCGATGAGACCAGCTTCGACGAGGTGCGCAACCGCCTGATAGTGATGATGCTATATGAGACGGGGATGCGCCGCGACGAGCTTATAGGATTGCTTGACCACAACGTTGACACCGCCAAGGGCGAGCTGCGCGTGCACGGCAAGCGCGACAAAGACCGCATCATACCCTTTGGCACAGAACTTGCACAGTGCATTGATAGCTACCGGGCACTGCGCGAGAGGACCGCCGCCTGTGGCGACCGCTTCTTCATCAGGAGCAACGGCGAGCCGCTTTACCCCATGCTCGTCTATCGAGTGGTCAGGCGCCGGCTCGGCGAGGCAGGAGTCACCAGCAAGCGCAGCCCCCACGTGCTGCGGCACACCTTTGCCACGGCGATGCTCAACAACGGCGCTTCGCTGGGCAGCGTCAAGGAGCTGCTGGGCCACGAGTCGCTAGCCACGACACAAATCTACACACACGTGACTTTTAGTGAATTGAAAAAAAATTATAAACTCGCCCACCCCAGGGCACTTAAAAAAGGAGGCTAATATGGAAATTAAAGTAAAAGCCATTCATTTTGATGCAACCGAGAAATTAGAGCAGTTTATCAACAAGAAAGTTGAGAAGCTAGTTAAGCATCATGAGGAGATCACCAATGCTGAGGTGACATTGAAAGTTGTTAAACCCGAGACAGCGATGAACAAGGAGGCAAGCATCAAGCTCTTCATTCCACGCAGTGAGGACCTTTTTGCCAGCAAAGTTGCCGACACCTTTGAGGAGGCCATCGACGTGGCAGTAGATGCGCTGAAACGCCAGCTCGAGAAAACCAAGAAAGACAAATAATAATACACGTTTCACGAAACGTGAAAGTTATAGGTTAGGCTTTAGTGTTTAGAGGAGAAAATTTCTTTGAAATTTAATAGCATCACCGCAACCTTATTCACTATCCAAACCTAGCAACATACAAGACGATAAGGAGCTGCGCCCACCACACGGCGCAGCTCCTTATCGTAACCTTCAGCCGCAGGCTGAGTAATTGTAATCGAGTGGGGCAAGTGACCAAAGGTCACAACGTCCTCGCTTTACTGACCTTAAAGTGACTAATGGTATAAAATTCATTCCTATCTACATGACACCACTGTTGTAGCGTAGATTGCGGACTCGATTAATCGACGAGCTTTATTGTGAGGTGGTGGTCGTGGGTGGTGCTTTGGGTGGTGGTGCCCACTTGGTTGAGGTCTTCGAGGGCGCTGCGCAGGGTGGGCTCCACGCGTGGCATGAGGTTGGTGAGCAGGAAGGAGGCGACGCTCTGGCCACCGTCGCCCAAGATGTCGGTCATCATGCTCTGCACGCCTTGCTTCACTGCCTCGACGATGGCTGGTGCCTGTGCCGGGTCCTCGCCGCCACGGCTCACTGCCAGCAGGCTCTGTGTGAGCGGCTCATGCAGGTGGCGCGTGATGAGTGCGGTAACCTCACTAGCATTTTGCGGCAGCCGCGAGGTGTCGATGCCTTGCTCGGCTAGCAATGGCTCATATTGCTTGAGGCGGCTCTCCATGCGAGGCCACAGCCGCCGCGCGATGATGCCTGCCAGTGCTGGTGCGCTGCCCTCAATCTTGGCGCGCCCCTTGTTGAGGATGTTCTCGTCGATGCCATTGAAAAAGCTGGTGGTGATGGTCATGGTGGTGAGCGATGGGTCGATGGTGGCGGTGCGCAGGGGCAGGGGATAGGTCGATGCCGAACCTGTTGCGACGTCGGTAATGCCGCCCACGGTGGCGGCATCGGTGATGTGGAGGTGGCCAGTGAAGACAACCTTCACTCCACCATCGCGCAGCACTTGGGCTAATTCTTTGTGATTGGCAACGATGTAGTTAGGAAGGAGCTTGGCCTCGCCGTCGATGTGCTCCACCAGGTGATGGTGCATCATGGCAACCACGCGCTTGCCGCCTTGCTGCGCAAGGGCGAGCTGCTGCTTTATCCATGCCAGTGTCTCGGGCTTGACAGCGCCGTCGGTGTGATAGCTCACCTCGGTGTCGCCACTGTGGGCATAGATGTTGCTGTCGATGCACAGCAGCATCAGCCCTGGAATTGGTTCGCAGGTGTAGCTCAGCGAGTTAGGGTCGCGGTGAGAGTCGTTGCCGTAACCAAAGTCGTGATAGATGTGTGCAAACTCCTCGCTAGTTACGCTTGATGCCGCTGTGGCCTCATGGCCTGTGTATTGCTTGCTGTAAGGGCACATCACGTCGTGGTTGCCAGCGATGACCAGAGTCTTTATCCCGGCTCGTTGCAGCCGCTTGAGGTGCTGTGCCAGGCGCTCATGGCTGTCGCGCTCGCCGTTGAGGGTGAGGTCTCCGCTGACGAGCAGCAGTTGTGGCTTGACGTTGATGATTTCGCTGGTCATGCGCTCGATGATGAGGTCGCTGCTGAGCACTAGTTTCATGTCGCTCTTGTCGAGCTGCTGTGCTGCCTTGCCGCCGTCGTGCAGCGATGGTGCCAGCAGGTGTGGGTCGCTGATGACCATGATAGTGTAGTTGTCGCTAGTGTGCATAGTTGTCGCGTTAATGCTAGGTGCCCCCAAAGCAAGCATCAAGCACCAGGCAATGAGCAAAAAGAGTTTCATGTCAAAAAGATAATAGTATAGTCTATTAATAATAACGCAAGGGCTGTAGGATTGTTACCTCATCTTCAGAAAAAAGTGTGGAAGTTTAACCCAAATAGGTCATTAGGCCGAGATAAGGTTGTTTTTGGGCATGAAACCTAATGCCTGATTTGGGTTTTATTTTTTGTCCTTGCTTCAAAAATGATTATCTTTGCACTTGCTATGGAAATTAAGAGAAAAGGCTATATCGAGAGCCTTATTGAGCAGGGCGAGCACGAGCATCAGGATTTCAAGTACCAAATCACCGATGCGCGCAAGATAGCTCGCTCCATCAGTGCCTTTGCCAACCACAGCGGCGGTCACCTCCTCATTGGCGTGAAGGACAATGGCAACATAGTGGGAGTGAGCAGCGACGAGGAAATCTACATGATAGAGCAGGCGGCACAGATGTACTGCCAGCCCGAGCAGCAGGTACACTTCAAGATATATCGCGTGGCGGGCAAGAGTGTGCTCAAGGTAGATATCGACGAGGCCAGCGACAAGCCCGTGAAGGCCCCTGACGACAGCGGGCAGTGGCGCACCTACTACCGTGTGGCCGACGAGAACGTGCTCGCCAGCAGCACCCATGTGAAAGTGATGCAGCTCAAGAGCGCGCCGGCACCTGGCGACGTGGTTCTCAACCTCAGCGACAAGGAGCAGCAGCTTCTCGACTACCTGCAAGACCACGGCGGCATCACCCTGAGCGGCTATGAGCGCCTGGCGCACATCTCATTCCACACGGCACAGCGCACCGTGGTGAAACTCTGCGAGATGGGAATTGTAGAAATCGAGTACCACAACGGCCAGAGCCTGATCACCCTAGCAGCAGAGACATGAAAAAAGAGTACACTTAATAAAACAACGAGTCCACACAAAAAAACGGCGAATTATGCGAATTAAACTAATTTTGAGCCCACTTTTAAAAGTCGATTTTTGAAAATATCAAACAAAAACAACAAAATAACACCAAATCCAACAAACTTAATATCAATAAAATAGAATTCGTTATAATTAGTTTAATTCGTGTGCTTTTTTTAAAGTGGACTCAAAACACAACCGTCACACCCTGTTCTCACTAATCCAGCACCTGAAGAAAGGGTCTTCGATTTCATAGCCCTCACTTTTAATGACATAGCCCTTCTTCATGAGTCGGTTAAGAGCACTATATATCGTGCTCGTGGGTGACTGCATAGACGCTAAATTCTTATCTTCACTGCACAACACCTGAAGCAAGTGACGATCGGTTTTAGTCAACGCTATCCACAACCGTTCAAAGTCAAGGTCGTGAATATTAGTCAATCGCTCCACAGCTTTTGCTACTACACCTTCTTCTACTTGCTCAAAATGTGCCAGTTCCCACACTTGTGACGCAAGTTGCTGAGTGTAATAAGGATGGCAATCGGTTATCAATAAAATGTCCTTTGCCACATCATGACACTTCGCGCCCATAACGGGGGCCAGCCTAAGCGAGATATATTCCTCAAAGTCATTATAAGGTATCTTTTTCAAGTGCATCAATGTCCCAAAATGATAAAATGGAGATTTCTTGCGCTCAAAAATTTCGGTCATCATTGATTCCTGGCTACCGAGGAGAATGTAGTTTACATTTTGCTGCACTTGCATTATCGCACGCATTTGTTTATCAAGGCCTTTTCCCAGCGACATTATCTCTTGAAACTCGTCAAGGATTACTATCATTCTGTTTTCGGGGGTGCTCACTTTATCAATCAACGACATTGCGTCTTCTAGAGCTACGACACTGTTAGCTGTGGGCTGAAACGACACATCTACTCCATCGGTCATGGGATTTATTGATATAGTGGGCACGATGCGCATGTGCGATGCAATGTGCTTCACTTTTTCCCATTTATAGAGCTTAAACAACTCCTTCAATAAATTAGAAGCCAAATGATTGACGCTTATCACCTTCTGTAAATTCAGCATAATGTAAGGTCGGTTAACCGACTTTACTGCTTTCAGCACAAGACTTGACTTACCAAACCTGCGAGGGCTAATCATAATCAAGTGATTCTCACTATCTAGCTTTTGCTTGATGTACTTTAGCTCGTTAATGCGGTCAGTAAAAAAGTCATCTTCAACTATTGTTCCAAATTTAAAAGGATTTTTCATAACAATATTTTTTTGCAAAGATACAAACCTTTTTCATATATTACGAAATTTTTCGTAACGATTTTTTTCGTAATGGCAAAATAATTGATTATTACCAGTTAAGCGGTGGTAGAGACCCTTTTTTGAAGGATTGTCTCTACCACCGCAGTTTTATGTGTCTCTCACCTTAAGAGATGGGCGAGAATGAGCTCGGTGCTTTTGTGCAGCCCTCTCTCACTTCTTGAGGGTGATGGGCTGGCGTGAGCGCTCGCTGATGTCGCCGTTGCGGTAGGCCTCGAGCAGGAGCTTGAGGTCGTTGATCTGGTCTTCGAGCTCCTCGCCTATGTCGGTGTCTTTCACCATCATGCGGTGGTTGGTCATCTCCACCATCTCGTAGGTTGATTTGATGTCCTGGCCTTCTTCCACTGCCTTGGTGATAGAGGTGAACGGCTCGTGCTGCACTAGCTGGAAGCCGCTGCTGTGATAGACGAGGGTGTAGCCGGCAATGCCCGTCTCGGGCTGGTAGGCCTTAGAGAAACCGCCGTCAATCACCAAGAGTTTGCCTCCGGCTTTCACCGGGTTCTCGCCCTTGATGGTCTTCACTGGCACATGGCCGTTGATGATGTGGCGGAACTGGCCTTTCACCTCAAACTCATCGAGGATGCTATCTACCACGTCGGGGTTGTCGCGCAAGGTGTAGTAGTGGCCTTTCACCTCCTTATGAGTGGCCTTGTCAACGATGAAGTAGCGCTCAAAGGTTGCCATCTTATCCTTATCGAAGGCTGGCGAGTCCTTGCCACACCACAGGTACCACACATAGTCATTGGCAAACTCCTCGTTCTCCTTGTTACCGCAGCCAAAATAGGCGTCACGAATCAGCGCTCCCACCTTCTTGAGCAGGTCGCGGCCGTGATATTTCTCGCCCTGGATGGTGACATCCTTGAGCGAGCCATCCTCGTTGAGGGGTATTGAGGCATGATAGAGGAGGTTACCGTTAATCACCTTATAGACACACCCGTAGCGGAAGAGGCAGCGCATGTGAGTGCGCAGCCTACCACTGCCTGTGAATGAGTTGTGAAGCTTCTCCACAATCTCCTCCTCCTCAGGAGTGAGGCGGTAAGGGTCCTTGGGGTCAACGGTGGGGAAGTTAGTGTCGGTCATCTCATAATCCACGCCATCGATGGTGATGACTTTGCGCTCGTGGTCAATCTTGTCGAGCAGCAGGCGGTCGGCCATGTCAAACTCTGGACGGCGGTTGATGATTTGCGCCTCGAGCTTGAACTGGATGATGCTGATGGCCTTGTGCATCTTGGCGATGAGCGGCGCGAGCTTGTTGTTCTTGGCCTCGCCCTTGGGGATGAACTTCTCGCAGGGGTCGTTGCCGTAGATGTCCATGGCAAAGGTTGCCAGTGGCAGCATGTTGATGCCGTAGCCGTCCTCGAGCACCGCCTGGTTGCCGTAGCGCATGGCGATGCGAATCACATTGGCGATGCAGCTGTCGTTGCCGCTGGCGGCTCCCATCCACAGGATGTCGTGGTTGCCCCACTGTATGTCGAAGTCGTGGTAGTTGCACAGCACGTCCATAATCTTGTCAGGGCTAGGGCCGCGGTCAAACACGTCGCCCAGGATGTGCAGCTTGTCGATGGTGAGCTGCTGAATCAAGTAGCAGATGGTGATGATGAAGTTGTCGGCACGACCAGTGCTGATAATGGTCTGGACAACCACATCAACGTAGGCTTGCTTGTTGCGGTCGGCAGCGTTCTCGTGAAGCAGCTCTTGGATGATATAGGAGAAGCTGCTGGGCAGAGCCTTGTTCACCTTAGAACGCGTGTATTTTGACGACACATTGCGGCACACTCTCACCAGGCGGTTGATGGTGATGAAATACCAGTCGTCGAGGTCGTTGCGATCGTCCATGCCGTTTTTCACCAGCTCGAGCTTGCGCTCGGGATAGTAGATGAGCGTGCACAGTTCCTTCTTGTCGCGGTTGCTCAGCGTGTCGTTGAAAATCTCGCCCACCTTGCGCTTGATGGTTCCCGAAGCATTGCGCAGCACATGCTGGAAGGCCTTGTATTCACCGTGCAGGTCGGCAAGGAAGTGCTCTGTGCCTTTGGGCAGGTTCAAGATTGCCGAGAGGTTTATAATCTCGGTGCTAGCTGTCGCCACATCAGGGAAGTTGTGCGACAGCAGCCTCAAGAATCTCAACTCGGCTTCTCGCTGTTCTTTCTTAGTCATTGCCATAAGTGTAGTTAATAGTTTGTTGGTTTGTTAGTTAATAGTTTTTTTATACGTTTCAGGTGTTTGTTAAGTTGTCGCTCACGGCAGTTGTAGCATTGCGGTAGTCGTTAGGGGTCATGCCAGTGTAGGTTTTGAAATATCGGTTGAAGGTGGTGGGAGAGGTAAAACCTAGCGATTGTGCTATCTCCCTAACGGCAATGTCACTGCTCTTGAGTTGGATTTTAGCATCCATGATGATGAGGTTCATGATGATGTGCTGAGCTGTCATGCCAGTGCTCTTGCTGATGACGTTGCAAAAGTGAGATAGCGACAGCGACGCCTCGTGAGCATAGAATGCAATTTTGTGCTCGCTGCGATAGTTTTCAAGAGCACTCTTCATGAACTCGCCCACAATCACTTGGTCGCGCGATGAGCTCTTGATTATCACCCCCTTGACCATGCCGCTGCGAATTGCTCCCGCCAGCATGTCGATGGCGACTACCAGTGCCGACTCGGCAATGCTGTGAGTCATGAAAGATGCTCCAAAGCTGGCCGCTTTTTTCATGATGTCGAAGCTCTCGCGGTAGAAATTTCCCATCTCTTCATTTAGCGAGAACACGGGGTTCTTGATGATGTGCTGCATGATGGGAGAGATGATATGCCAGAAGTTGACTTGCTTGAGAAACGCCGACGAGTAGGCTTCGATGCTCACTAGTGCATCATCGCTCACTTCCAGGATTTGAATTATTACCCCCTGGAAGAGCACCATGAAGTCGTTAGTGACAACGTTAAAGTCCTTGATGTTGACCATAACCTTGATGTTGCCTCTTACCACATAGCACAAGCAGCAGGCGTCGATCTTAGTGGGGGCATTCCCAAAGAGATCAAGCAAGTCGTGACCCGAGATTTGATGCACAAAGAACCCCACCGATTTTTGAGGCATCGGTTTCTGTCTCTTTCCCTCATTATCAACATTGTGAGCCATAATTGCCGGCATTAAGGAAATATTTTCCCTACAAATATACACATTTTTCTTTTACCAGCAATCAAAAATCATAGCAATTCAAAATAAATCAAAAAAATTAGCATTGTTTTTGGTTGTTTCAATAATTTTCAATAATTTTGGGGCAAATACTTGGAAATTGTTATAATTAATAGGTGATAAAGAGTAAACTGAGATAATTCAATATTTTAATCAACTTTTTGTCTAACTAAAAACTAAGCATTTATGAAAAAAGTTTTATTAGCTTTAGCATTATGCGTGTCTTTTAGTGGGATGGCACAGCTGGTGAATGTTACCTCTATCGACAAGGTCAACATTCCCGAGAGTGCTGTTAACAAAGTTGCGGCCATTAGTCCGGCAGGAGACTACATCCTGGTGACTACCGACTACAACTGCGGTCTCACTAAATATGACTTGAGCACCGGTGCCTCGCAGGTTATCACCCAGGCGCAAGGTGCAGGTTTTGACGCAAAGATTTCGCCCGACGGCAACACTGTTGTCTATCGAGAGAAATCTACTAACAGCAAGCACTTGCTGATGACAGCCATCAAGAGCAAGAACTTGACCACTGGTGCCGAGCAGCAGCTCGTCAAGCCTTCTCGCAACGTGCAGGGCACAGCCATCACGGGCAACACCGCAGTGGCTGTCAACAATGGCAAGATTGCGAAGAAAGCCATTGGCGAGGGCAAAGCGCAGGTTAGCGCCCCCGTGCTCTCTACTAAGGACTTCAAGATGTACCTCACCCGTGGTGGCAAGACCACCGAGCTCGCTCCCAAGGGCCATGGCTACCGTTACATTTGGGCCTCGCTCTCTCCCGACGCCAGCAAGGTGCTCTTCTGCTGCAGTGGCAATGGCGCCTATGTGTGCAACCTCGACGGCAGCGGTCTCACCAGTCTGGGTAACTACCGCGCTCCCAAGTGGATGACGAGCGACATGGTGGTGGCTATGGACTGCCACGACAACGGCGAGGTGTTCACCTCGAGCGAAATCGTTGTTCTCGACCTTAACGGCAACAAGCAAGTGGTCACTGGCGAGGACGTGATAGCCATGTATCCATTGCCAGCTCAGGGCAAGATAGCTTTCTCTACACCCACTGGCGAGGCTTATATTATTAACATCACTAAATAAGAAGGAGGAACCATATTATGAAGAAATATATACTTTTACTGGCAGCAGCCGTAGTAGCAGGTTTCTCTTTGCAAGCAAAGACAGCCGATGAATTTCGCATCTATCTGAACCCCGGTCATGGCAGCTATGGTCCCAACGACCGCCCCATGCCCACCATAGGCCACCCCTACACTGGCCAGCTCAATGCTGAGGGCACTGGATGGATCGACACCGACACACTGGGATTCTATGAGGGTCGTGGCACACTGCCACGCGCCTTTGGCATTGGCGACTATCTGAAATCGGTAGGCGTCAAGAGCGAGAACATTGTTTATTCTCGCTTGGCTAACGGCCCCTGGCCTTACACACCGCCAGTGAGCTCCTATGACCCCGATGCCATCTATAACAAGAACCTCGCCGACATCTGCGAGGAGGTGGAAGAGGGCAACTTCGACATGTTCATCTCGTCGCACTCTAACGCCTCTAACGATGGCACTACCACCAACTACCCGCTGTTCCTGTATCGTGGCTACGACACAGGCACTACTGGCCCTGCCGGATATAACGGGCCTGGCGTGGAAGGCAGCGACGACATGGCACGCACCGTGTGGCCCTTCCACTACATGGGCGAGATAGAGCCCCAGAGCCACTACAGTCTCACCAACATGAACGTGCGTGGCGACATCAGCTTCTATGGCAGCTATAGCACCGCCACCCGCAACAATGGCAAGCAATATAGCGGCTACCTGGGCGTGCTCAAGCATGGCGTGCCAGGCTATCTGCTCGAGGGCTTCTTCCACACCTATCAGCCCTCGCGCCACCGTGCCTTGAACTTCGACTACGACCGCTTGGAGGGCATCCGCGAGGCTCGCGGTGTTGCCACCTACTGGGGCTTCAACCTCACAGGCAAGGGCGAGATTGCAGGCACCGTGAAAGACCTTCACGAGAAGATCGTTGACAGCCACTACAAGTATGCTTACGGCAGCGACGACCAGTGGTTGCCTATCAATGGCGCCCAAGTAGTTCTCAAGAAGAACGGCACCGAGGTTGCAACCTACAATGTTGACAACGAGTGGAACGGCTTCTTCGCCTTCTTCGACCTCGAGCCCGGCAACTACACCGTGGAGGCTACCGCCGAGGGTTACAAGCTGCTCGAAGAGCCCATTGCGGCTACCGTTACTGCCAACAACACGTGCTACTCATTCATCAAACTCGAGAGCGAAAATTATGTTCCCGAGGATGTGGTTTATGAGAACTATCCTGACCCAGCACAGCCCGGTTACCTGAAATTGCCAGGCGAGTTTGTGTTTGCTCAGGACGAGGGCACTACCTACGATGGCATCGTGGGCAAAGTGGCTCAGGCACTGCAATATGGCGACTCTACCATCGTCCTCTCGCATGAGGGCAAGCTGGCTCACCTCTACATTGTTGACAACAATACCAAGCAGGTGGTTAAGACGCTCAACACTGAGGGTATCTTCAACATGGGCGATGATGTGCCTATCTTCTACAACCAGATTGGTTCTATCGCTCTGAGTGCCGATGGCAAGCTGGTGGGTGTTAGCGCTGTGCGCACTTGCTTCAACAACGACTATGCCGACGGTTATCCACGCGGCACCATGTACGCTTACTACTGGGATGACTTTGACTCGGCACCTACCGAGTGGTTCTCAACACAGTACTCTTCTAACTGGTATCGAGCCGACATGGGATTGGGTCTTGCCGTGAGTGGTCCTATTAAGAACGCGATAGTTTGCGTTCCCGCTCCCACCACAGGCACCACCCGTGGCATTCGTCCCGCATTCTTCGTTATCGACGATGGCAACGTGGTGAGCACCAGCCGCACCAACGCTAACGGCATTATTACATTGACCGAGCTTGGTGACCCCTTGGCTACCGAGGGCAACTTTGGCAACTATGACGTTGCCAACTATGGCACCATCAAGATGGCAGTATCGCCATTTGACGACCGCTCATTCATCATTGGCGGCTCGAAGACAGGAAAACTCTATGAGTTCCCCATCACTGCCGACGGTTTAGTGCCCGAGTGCAACGTCATGACTGCCGACGAGCTCCTGGGCAATGGTATGCAAATTTTCAAGTATGCCGGTCACAAGCTCCTGGTGGCTCCTTATGGCACCAAGAACGACATTAAGGGCATCAAGATCTATGACATCACCGCTGGCCTGGCAAGCGCAAAGCTCGTGAACACAGTCAACACCGACTTCGCTGCAGCAAAGGCTATCACCGCCAACACTGCCGACTTTGCTTGGGCAGGTGCTGTGGTTAATCAAGAGAATATCCACGCTTATCTTGCTGGAAGCGACGCTAATGTGGTGAAATTTGCTACCGACGGCGTTGAGCAGCCAGTGGTTAAGGGTATCTATGCCTATGACCTGAACTACAATCTTGAGGGTGACAACTACACCTTTACCTTCAAGGCTAATGAAGATGCCAATGAGGCTTACATCACCTTCCGTGACATCAACACCAACGAGGTGCTTGCCACCTTCCCAATTCCTAACGTTGCAGTTGGTGCTAACGAAATCACTATTCCTGTAGCCGACCTGCCATCAGTACCTGAGGGCGAAGAGGGCTGCATCAAGATGCACTGGGAGATTACTCTCGTGGGTGACCCTGTTGCTCGCATCGACAAGCTCAACAATCCTGCCGACTTCAGCTTCAACCGCATCGGTAATGTTGTTGACAACAGTCCTGAGAGTCCTTACTTTGGACGCTTCTATCTCGTGAACCGCATCGGTTCTTCCAACACCAGCAATGCCATCTATGCCTATACTCCAGAATGGGAGCAGATTGGTGGTCCTATCAGCGGCGAATATACCCTTGGCAATCCATTCCGCTTGGCTGCCGACCAAAACGGTACTGTTTACCTTGCCAACTGGGCCGATGGTGCTCGCTCAGGTGTCTTCAAGCTCAATCCTGAGACATTGAGCGGCGACCTCGAGCCATTCTTCATTGGCTCTCACGCTAGCGATGGCTCTATCACCAACGACGCTGGTGAGATGATGTGTACTTCTACTCCTTCGGTATTCATCACTGGCAATGGTGCCGACACTCACATGTATTGCCACCTTGAGGATGCCAACAACGACATCTCTCAATACAACATTGGCAACGAAGATGGCACAATCATGGAGAGCTGGGCTCAGGCGCCATCTCGCATTTGGCCCGTTGGAGCTAAGCTCATCAGCACTCACGCAGCAGTGGTTGGCGAGAGTGAGGAAGGTGGCATCTGGGTGGTTCAGAACCGCAGCGCAGGTCAGAACAACTCTGGAGTGCCTTCTATCATCTATGTAAACCCAGAAGGACAGATTGTTTACAATAGTGGCGACCCCGACAACCCAATCCATGAGCACCTCAGCGGCACTCAATACTGCGCTGGCGCTATCAGCGCCGATGGTACCGAGCTCGTTGTTAACCAGCCCGACGGAACTCTCAAGTTCTTTGAGATTCAATATGGCAGCGATGGCGTTCCTGCTCTGAACTGGAAGTATGACTACAAGCATGGAGTGGGCAATCTGATTACCCAAATCAACTATGACTACGCTGGCAACCTGTTCGTTTCGGGTGAGAAGCTCGCTATCCTGTCACTGCCTAACGAGAACAACACGCACACTACTCCCGCCAAGAAGGAGTATATCGTGATGACTGGCGAGCCCCAGCAGGGTGTTGCTGGCGACGTGAACGGCGACGGCGATGTCAACACTGTTGACGTGACTATTCTTTACAACTACATCCTCAACGGCGACACCGAGGGCATGGTCAACGGCGACCAGAGTGGCGACGGTGAAATCACCACAGTGGATGTTACAGTTGTCTATAACATCATCCTTGGCAGTAATAAAAAATAAATATTGAAAACTGCTGACTAAAAAAGATGCTGCGCGATTGCAATGCGCAGCATCTTTTTTTTATGTGGCACGAATAATGAGCGTGCTTGTCACGAAATTACCTGTTGCAACACCATGTGCTATAGAGCGCCCACTCCCATCAGGATGTTATACACTACCGTCACGTCGCTGGCGGTAATGCTGCCGTCGCCATCTTGATCGCCATTGACCACGCCAGTATAGTCATCATTGAGCAGTATGTTGTAGAGCAGTGTCACATCAGTAGTGGTGACCAGTCCATCGCCATCAACATCGCCAGGCACTACTACCACTGGTGGCTCGGTGACCACATCAATTAGCTTGTAGCAATTAACGTAGTTGCCCACGGTGCCCTCGGTAGCTCCATGCTTTGCCTCCACCATTATCAAGTATCGCCCTGGCTCAAAATTTATGCGGCTCGAAATATTGATGGTTTTCTCTTCTCCTGCTGCAATCTGCTGATTGCCCATGTAGAGAATGCCGCCATTAGTGAGCGTGTACTGGCGCATGCGCACATATACATAACCATTGTGGTCAACCGGTGCGCTGAGCGTCAGGGTGCCCTCTAGTTTCTCACCCTTGACCACATAGTCGGGCAAGTCGATGGAAACCGCATTTAAGAATATATTATCGGCCTCGCCCACAGTGATTGTAACTGGATACACATCGTTGTTGGGGTCGATAGTGATTTTTCCGTCATCGGTCACATAGCTGATAACCACCTTATAATCACCTGGGTCAACTGGCAGCTTGCGGTAGAAGGTGAAAGTTCTCGCCTCGCCGCGCTCCACAGTGGCATTGCTCTGCTGGTAGATGTAGCTCTTAGTTGGGTCGTTCACATCAACCAAGTTTAGGATAACTCCCACATTGCCCTCAGCACCATAGTTGCGTGCATTGAGCGCAAAGTAGATGTTGTCGCCCTGGTTGATTATTTCTTGGGAGTCGGCACGACGCCACTGCACGGCAGTGGTTAGTCGCATCACCGGAGTCTCGGCCTTGGGCAGCACCGTTACAATGCCATCGCCTTGCGATTGCTCGAAAGGATAATCTTCAAACCCCTTCTCAAAGGCCGTGAGGCGATAATCGCCAGCTGTCATCTGCTCATCAAGATTCATCAGCAGCGACACTTTCTCCTCAACCGCATCATACACATTAACCGAGTTTTCATAATCGAAGTACCGGCTATCATCGTTCACATCGGTGAAGCGCACAACGATGTTGCGCAAGCGCACATCGCTACTGTTGTTGCGCAGGTGCAGGTTGAAAAGGGCTGACCCATACTCATAGACCTCGCCCTCGGGCTCAAGTGCCGAGAGCAAAGTGACATCGGGATGTGAGCAACTATCGTCGAGAGTGAGGATGCTGCCGCCAGCGACCTGTGTTTTAAAGAATCCCACATAGGGCTTGTTGCGGCTGTCGCGACCACGGCAATAGCGCATGAGCTGCCACGGCGACTGGCTGTCCTCGCGAAATGCCATCCACACCGTGGCATCGCCATCGGGGATGTCATTGCCCACTTGCTTGGGAATGTCGTAGATTGACGCCATGGCAAGGAGGCCGGTGTGCCCATTGGCAAAGCCCGCAATATTGCGTTGCTCAGTTTTAAGAACCTTCAAAATCTCGCCGTCGCGCACCAGTGCCACGCCCAGGTCGCCAGTGAACGGCTTGGTGTCGAAGTTCTCGACAGTAATCATCACATTAAAGTCATTAGCACTCTGTGTGATGAGTCGCATGCTCAATGAGTTGTAGAGTGGACGTTGGTAGGTTGTGCCACTCACTAGAGGCTGGATGCCAGTGATAATCTCCTGGTCGAGGTTGTAGCCGCCAGTGCCACCGCCTATTCCCAGGTCGTCGGGGTCGAGATGGCTCACAAGGAAGTAGCCATTGCTTGTGCCATACCATCCCCAGTTGATGTGTACATAGTCCTCACTGTCATAGCCGTCGCACACAAATGCATGGCCACTGCTGCCCACGTCACTCGAGGCGCCATAATAAACTGGACGGCCAGCGTCAAGTTCGCTTTTGATGAGCTGTAGCCACTCAGTGCTGCTATAATAGTCGCGCTTGCGCATGGTCACGGCTTGGTCATAGTTGAAATACTCGCGCAGCGCATTTGGGACCTCCATCGAGTGAGCACCACTACCAGCAGGTTGATATTCCATGTTAACCGCAACACCAAAGTGCGCCGCAAGCGTGGCAACAGCATTGCCTTGCGCAGCGGTGTAGCTCACATCTTCATAGGTTGGAAGCATGTTGTCCCAGTCGTAGGTGGTGTTGCCAAAGTCGGCGGTCACGCTCTGTCCGTTGACGGTAATGGTCTTGCTGCCAGTGCCATGCTCAGGATAGCTGTGATAGCGCATAATCTGCGTGGCGGCTGTTGCCACGCAGCCCACATAGTAGTGGGTGCCACCGTCGTAGGTGGGGCACATATTATTATAAGGAGCACCCTGCCCCCACAATATTTCGCCCAACAACGGTTGCACTACTGGCACTCCTTGCGACGCTTGTGGAGCTGCCACAGCGTGGCGCTTGGCACACACCTCGACATATCGCTCATTAAGAGTTAGCCAATGGCGCAGGTTCTCGGGAATGTTGTCGTAGCTGAATGTCCCTTCGGTGGAATAGCCCAAAATGGGCACGCACGCATCATCGCCGGCAACAATCACCCATCCGTGCCCATCGGCACGATTCAACACATAGAGGGGTGCGTTGCCAGCACTTGAAATGACATCATTGCGAGTCACACGCTGCCATTTCACAGCAGGTTGTCCCTCCACATTTGAGGCAAATCGATTAGCTACTAGCTCGGCCTGAGACCAGTCGATAGCATTGCCCAATGCCACACCAGGAAACAAACCGATTGCCGCAGCTATTAGTTTTAGCTTCAAGTTTCTCATAACAAATTTGGATTATAGTAATTGTGTAAAATGAACGATGCAAAAATAATAATTATTTACAAAACCGCAATAATTATACCTGACAAAATTTATAAAAAGAATTTTTGCCACGGAATGAAATTCTTTGGCACATACACACACAGTGCGTCCCAGCTTGAGCTGGGACGCACTGTGTGGCACATTTATCAAGAACTTGGGATGTTAATAGTTTAATCCCAGCAATTTTCGGGCACGAGTGAAGAGCAGACTATTTATCTTGTTCAAACCGTTGCCACCTGGCTCGGCATTGTGGCCGTGAGTGGAGATCTTGCGGCCGTCGGTGAGGCGTGCGCTGAACGACCATGCATATCCGTCAAGTGGCTGCATCTCAGGCGGCACGTCATAGCTAACGCCATAGTCAAGCATCTTCTCCTCCTCGATTATTGTCAGGGCCTCCTTGAGAAGCTGCTCGCCGTCGTCAAGGACAAACTCTTGCTCCTGGGTGGTGGTGCCTCTGACGGCCATCACCACCTTGCCATTCTTGCGCTCGAGGCGCACCTCGGCCACGGGTTGCATCATCATCCCTTGATGTTGATACTCCACCATGTCGAGTCCACATTTTTCAACACTTGATGTCATGTTTTTGCTAGTGTTTTTCTTCTTGATAGTTCTCTCTTTCTTGGTTGTGCTGCGGCGTTTCTTCACCTTGGCATCAACAGTGAATGTGCTGCCCAGCAGAGCCAAAGCAATCACTAAAAAGGAAATTTTTAAAATTTTCATAGCACGAAGTATTAAAATGGTAAATCTGTTACAGCCAGCAAATATAACACCATTTTCTCTAAAAGTCAAATTACTGGTAAGAAAAAAGTAACTGTTCAGCGATTCTTCTGAGTTTGGGTTGACACCCTGTGAGCGTCGAAGACGCTGGGCGGGTCGAAGACCCGACTTTGTGCGTAAGACCATGCAAGAACCCCCGCAGGGGTTCGCAGCTTGGTCCAAATTGCATCAATAGCTTAGTGCGTCGAAGACGAACTTCAAGTGACAACTTACAAGAGTTGAAGTTCGCCTACGGCGCACCACAATGAATTTCATCAAGGACCAAGCTGCGAGGGTCTTAGACCCTCTTGCATGGTCTTTAGGACAAATAGCCTCTAACGAGGCATTTAGCGTCTTCGACGCTTTCGCTGAATAGTTACAGAAAAAACCTTGAAGGTTAATCTACTTTAAAAAGTGGTATTTCTGTGGCTTTTATTAAAACAACTAAATAATCTGAATGTTCTGATTTTCTCAACGTTCTGATTTTCAGTAGCAAAAAATTAGTTTAATTAGCATAATTCGCCGTTTTTTATTATTTTAGCGGACTTGAGTCAAGTGAAAAAATGTGTAGTCTATTCGCTTGCTCGCAATAGAAAATGCTGGCGCACGTCTTGCCAGTGGTAGTAGGGGGCGCAGTCGGTGTCGATTGGGAGGGTGGCCTCGTGCTCGTTGAGGAGGATTTTAACCAAGATGTCGTTGCTGCCTGTTTTGCGATAGAAAATCATCTGCACATTGGCAGCCATGGGAAACACCTCATAGGAGCGCCAGTGCTGAGCTAGTGTCGCAAGGTCGGTGGTGTCATAATCCATGCCGTTGAGCCCCATCAGGCACACTAGTGGCAGCACCACCGATTCGTGCCCAAAGCGCAGTGTGGCGCAGTTGTTGCCGGCAAGGATTGCTTTGTCGGCCTCTTCTACGAAATTGCGCAGCAGGTTGCGGTGAGCCCGTGCGCCAGTGTGGTTGTTGAGCGAAGTGTTGCCCGAATAGACATACCACCTGGCGTTGTTGTAGGTCCAGAAATCGGTGGCGTCATCAATGGTGAAGACTCCAGAGTAGAGGTCGATATTCTCAAACTCGTGATGGCTCTGCATGTTGCTCACCAGGTCGAAGAGGACATACTCAAACCTGAAGCTGTCGATGCTGTCGCGCACAAACTGCTTGTCGCTGAACAGGCGCGAGGTCATCTTCTCGAGCCGTTTGTCGGGGTCTTTTGGGGGAAAGAGCTTGTCTTTGAATGCTTCGACTGCTGGCTGTGCCAGTTTTTGTGCCGCTATAGCCACGGTGTCGCGGTAGTTCATGTAATACATGTCGTGCTCGCTGGCATCGGTGGTGATGCGAAGGTTAGGGTTGAGGGCTTTGAGTGTTGCCACCTCGTTGAGCATAGAGAGTATGCAGCGAATCACCACTGTGGATTTCGCATCTACTCTAGCGTCGCCAGCCCACACCTCGGGGAAGTTCTGGAACATGCGTCGGGCTATGTCTTGGTGCTGCTCGGCTCCGATGTCGCTGAGCTCACCCAGTCGTTGCTGCGAGGCGTTGAGCATGAGGCGGCACACGTCGAGCACCTCCTTGCCGCGCTTGGTGAGCTTGCCGTTGCGCTCGCCTTTGGTGAGCTGCTCCACGGGGAATGTGTAGTCGGTGGGGGCAATGAGCCACCTGCTGCCATGCCTGCCATAATGGTTGATGAAGAACGGCACGTAGCCCTCGGGGGCTGGTGTCAACACAGGCAGGTTACGGTCGGGGTAGGCATAGTAGTTGTTGGCGCTACGGCGCAGGTCTTGCTTAAACGCTTCGCGTGCAATGTTTTGTGCTTGGGCAGCAAGCACTAGCAGCAGTGCTGTTATCAGTAGTGATAGTCGTTTCATTGTGGTGGGGTTGATGAAAAAGTGGTTAAAGGAATAAATTTAATTGTGCCTTTTTCAGGCTGTGGCGGTGATGATTGTTGCTGCGCCATTGAGCGACAGCTGTTCTACACATGCTGGCACTAGTATTGACTCGCCTTGCTTGATGGTGTAGGTGCTGGGACTGCCGTAGTCGATGGTTGCTGAACCGTGGATGCACATCAGGCACAGGAAGGCGTCGTGGGGCATGGGCACGTTGCAGGTGCCATCGACGATGACCCTGCCCACATTGAAGAAGATGCTGTTGATGAGCGTGATGTGGCCCTTCTCGTTGGGGTAGTGCCGCAGGCAGTCGCGGCTGACGGTGTAGTCGATAGCATCGATGGCGAGGTCGGTGTGCAGCTGTCGCGGCTTGCCGTTGATGTCGAGGCGGTCGTAGTCATACACGCGATAAGTGATGTCGCTGGGCTGCTGCACCTCGAGCAGCAGGTTGCCGGCGCCAATGGAGTGAATGCGTCCTGCCGGCAGGAAGAAGATGTCGCCGGCATGGGTGTTGTGGCGCATGAGCACGTTGAGCAGTGTGCCACTGGCCATGTGCTGCAGGTATTCCTTTGGGGTGATGGTGCGGCTCATTCCCGCCAGCAGCGAGGCACCTTGCTGCGCGTCGATGATATACCACATCTCGGTCTTGCCGCAGCAGTGGTGGCGGCTACGGGCGAGGTCTTCGTCGGGGTGCACCTGCACCGACAGGTCTTTGCTGGCATCGATAAACTTGATGAGCAGCGGAAACTCGTTGCCGTGCTCGCGGTAGATGCGCTTTCCCACTAGCTGGCTGCGATATTTCCTGATGAGTTGCCGCAGTGTGAGCCCTTTGTCATCGCCATTGGCTACTACCGACTCATGGCCCTTGAGCCCAGAGATTTCCCAGCTCTCTCCCACGAGGTGGTTGTCGAGCTTAATGCCTTTGAAGGCAGCAATCATGTCGCCACCCCATAGCACGGTCTTCAAGTTGAGCTCAAAACGGAACAGTTGAGGGGTCAATATTTCGGGTTTTCTAGCCAATTTGTGTAAATGTTGTTTCCAATAACTTGCAAAAGTACATAGAATTTTCGTAATAAAATCAATCTCACACAAAAATAAAAAAAACTTAACATTTTCTTGTTTCGTGGCAAATATCAAATTAGAGAAACTGATTTTTGATAAATTAGGCTGCGCCTAGGAAAAATGCGATTGAGCGAGACAAAGCTGAGCTTGCTCAAAGCCTTGCGAGCGTGAGCATTTTATCAAAATAAAAAAGAAAAACTTGGTCTTTCATTTTGTATTTCGCTCGGCTTGCACTAATTTTGCACTGCTTTTCCCTGAATTTATGCTCAGATGTAGGCAAAGTGCGTTGGGGAGAATGGCATAAATTGCAGCATGACAGCGCAAAACAAGAAAATAGCATGGTCGATTGCAGGGACGGTAATTGCCGTCCTGGTGCTGCTGTATATTTTTGTGCCACCCGTGCATAGGTTTGGAAACAGGCTCTTGGGACGCAGCGAGAAGACTTATCCCAAGCCCGACTCGTTGAAGGTTGACGAGTTTGAGTATGGCGTGCCACAGGACCTAAAAGGCGAGATAATAGACGTGCCACGCGACTCGTTGCTCGACAGCCTGATGCTTGCCGACACCACACTCCGTCCCGTCGAGGGGCCTCCTCCCACGCCCGTGCCAGGATTTGGCGATGGCGAGTTGCCTCCCATGCCTAGTGAGAACGACTTGCCCATCAAGATTGCTCCCGTCAAGCCCGAGAACATGCCCGTAAGCATTGATGAGATAGAGCACTTTGCTTCGTCTAATGCCTCGGTCAATGCCAAGCTGACGACTTGTCGTGACAATTACAAAAAACTGCATGACCTCTATAGCGAGTTTGTGGCGCATCCCACCCGCGAATATCAGGAGGTGGGCGCCAAGCTCAAGAAGGAGCTGCTAGGCCAGTTGTCGCAGCTGATGAAAGCCGCTCAGGGTGCTAACGACAGCAACTGCGAGGAAGAGACTGCCGCCCTGCGCCGCGAGGTGAACAAGATGAAATTCTGAGAGAAAGAGAGTATTATTGGTTAAAAGTTACATCAAGAGAACCGTCCCCCCCCTTTGATGTAAAATAAAGAATTGATATAAATGGATAAAAAAGTATTTGACAAGCAGTTGATAGGCACCACTACGGTGCGCAGTGTAGTCACTTTTGTGCTCGCGATATTGGCCTTTGCCGCTATCTCGTGGATATATTTCTATCCAAGCGATGTGAATGGTTATGTGATGCAGCAGAACGACGTGATGCAAGGTGCTGCCAACGGGCAGGAGGCAAAAGTCTATAACGAGAGCCACAACGGCGAGGTCACTCGCTGGACCAACAGCCTCTTTGGTGGCATGCCCACCTTCCAGATTGCTCCAAGCTATGAGAGCACATCTGTCATCAACACCGTGGGTAAGGTGCTCACGCTGGGCTTCCCTAGTCCTGTGAGCTGGGTGTTCCTGCTCATGCTGGGCTTCTTCATCCTGATGCTGGCCTTCGACATGAAGTGGTACTTGGCGGTGCTGGGCGCCATTGGGTATGCCTTCTCGTCCTACTTTTTCATCATCATTGCGGCAGGCCACATCTGGAAGCTCCTGGTGCTGTGCTACATTCCACCCACGATAGCCGGCATCGTGTGGGCTTATCGCGGCAAGTATCTGCTGGGCGCGGCGGTGGCGGCGCTCTTTGGCGCGTTGCAGTTGCTCAACAACCATGTGCAGATGACTTACTACTCGCTATTCATTATTGTGCCGCTGGCAATAGCCTATCTGGTGATTGCCATCAAGCAGAAGAGGCTGGGGCAGTGGGGCATTGCTACCGCTTGCTTGGCAGTAGCTGCCTTGCTGGCTGTAGGTGCTAATGCTTCAAACCTGTTCTTGTCTAATAAGTATGCCAAGGAGACAATGCGTGGCGGGCACAGCGAGCTCACTCCACTGCAAGCCAAGGATGTCCAGCAAGCTAAGGAGAGCGAACTCTCTTCCACTGGTGGCTTGAGCAAGGAGTATATCACTCAGTGGAGCTATGGCATAGGCGAGACCTGGACACTGATGGTGCCCAATGTGAAGGGTGGCAGTAGTGAAGACAAACTTAATGAGACGTCAAAATTTGAGGAAATGGCGTCATCGGGTGAATTGAGTGATGTTGAATATTATATTTTGACTAATCCAGAACAACCCGACCAAGTTCCCCGTCAATATTTTGGCGAACAGCCTTTTACTAGTGGGCCGGTATATGTGGGAGCATTGATTTTTGTTTTGTTTTTCTTGGGGCTTTTTGTAGTTAAAGGGCCTGTGAAGTGGGCATTGCTGGTGGCTACCATCATCTCCATTCTTCTCTCTTGGGGTCACAACTTCATGGGACTAACGGGATGGTTTATCGACCACTTCCCCATGTATAACAAGTTCCGAACCGTGTCGAGCATTCTTGTCATAGCCGAATTTTGCATGCCGTTGCTTGCAGTGCTGACATTAAAAGAAATATTTACTCAAGAAGATTTCTTCAAGAAACACAAGAAAGTAATCTATGGTGTGTTTGGAGCCTGTGGTTTACTGTGTCTGCTATTTGCGTTAGCTCCGAGCCTATTTGGAGGATTAACTGAAATGGAGTCAACACAATTGGCTAAATCGGGCTTGTCTGATCTGGCACCAACAATGAAGGCTATTCGTCTTAGTTTGGTAAGTGCCGACGCTTGGCGCAGCTTGTTTGTCATTCTGCTTGGTTTGGGCGTGATAATGCTTTATGGGCGCAATATACTTAAGCCCATGGTAGCAGGCTTGATAGTTGCGGCTATCGTGCTGGTGGATATGTTTGCGGTAAACAAGCGCTATCTCAACGAGGAGAATTTTGTGGATCCCGCCACGCTGCCGTCAACCACCTTTGAGAAGACTGCTGCCGACGCCACCATCCTTGCCGACACCACTCAAAACTACCGTGTGATGGACTTGCAGGGATTCATGCAGCCCCGCTCGAGCTACTTCCACAAGGCCATTGGAGGCTATCATGCCGCTAAGCTCACCCGCTATAACGACCTCATTGAGCGTCAGCTCTCCAAGAACAACATGGCTGTGCTCAACATGCTCAATGCCAAGTGGTTTATTGTGGATGCGCAGACTGCTCAACAAAATCCCGAAGCCCTGGGCAACGCTTGGTTTGTAGATACATTAACCTACGTCAAGACTGCCGACGAGGAGATGAAGATGCTCGACACCTTCGACCCCGCCACAGAGGCTGTTGCCGATGTGAAGTTTAAGGACGTTCTGAAAGTGGCAACTCCCACCGATAGTGCCGACTATATCACGGAGACGACCTATGCCCCCAACAGTCTCACCTATCACGCCCACAGCGCGAAGGGTGGACTGGCGGTGTTCAGCGAGATTTACTTCCCGTGGGGATGGACTGCCACTATCGATGGCAAGGAGGTGCCCATAGGCCGCGTGAACTATGTGCTGCGTGCCCTGCAAGTGCCTGCTGGTGACCACACCATAGTCTTCACCTTCGACCCACAAGAGGTACACAAGACCGAGACGCTTGCCAAGACCTCGGTGTGGCTCATCATGCTTCTTATAGCTGGCGCTCTGGGCTGGGCAATCTACTCAGGTGTGCGCCGCAAGAAAGAAACCAATGATGAGTGTTAAGTAGCTAGAAGTTCTAGACATTCTAGATTTTCTAGACCTTCTAGACTTTCTAGATGTTCTAGATTTTCTAGAATAACTCTTTACACGTTCCTCGTTCCACCAATAATTAAACTACATTGGGTCGCATCAAGAGATACCGCACGGCCTTGAGCCGTCATCATCGCAGCAAGGGGCATGGCATTCATTCCCCTTTTGCTTATCATTTCGTGCGCTTTGTGCTGCGCGAGAAGCTGCCGTATTACTGCTATGCCAGCATGGCCCAAATGCGCCAGGCGGTGATAGGTGCCTTGCGCGAAGAAAAGAAGCACCCGCGTGTAATCTCGTTAAAGGGCATGAAGATGCTGTTTCGCATCACCAATTTTTTCAACCCCCAGCGCATCATGCAGGTGGGCACCTGCTATGGCATGACGGCGGCTACTATGCTCAACGTGTCGTCGCAGAGCCGGCTGTGGCTCTATGAGCCTCATCTTGATGCCTATCCCGTGATAGGTAATGTGCTGGCCGATTATCTCGACAGCGTGGAGTGCTACGACTGCCTTGATGTGGCATTTCACGATTATGAGCAGGAAATGGGCAATGAGCAGGTGCCGTTTGTGCTCATCAACTCGGTGCCTGAGCGTGCCTGCTGGGAGCCGTTGCTGCGGCGCCTCACGGCCATGCTGCACGGCGATTGTGTGCTGGTGTTGCGCAACATGCACCGCAGCGACAGCATGGAGCAGCTGTGGCACCATCTCAAGCAGTCGATGATTCATGGCCAGTCATTCACCAACGAGAAAACCGCTGTCATAGTCGCCAAGCGTTCGCTGAACCTGGAGCATTTCTTCCTTTGGTTTTGAAATGAACCAATTTGGACTGCTTTTTGCAAAAAGATGTTTATTGAATTCTGATTTTGGTTGAAAAAATGTTAATAAGAATTAAATGTTGGAGTTGCCACAATTAAATCGTTTGCATATAATTAGGAAAATTCCTAAATTTGCATTGCAAAAGCGAAGGTACATTCATCATTATAATATAACCATCGTAATTAATACATTCCTTTTTAGTTGTCTGCGTCTGCTTTGTTTGAAAAGCGGGCGTAGGTTTTTTTATGCGCAATGCTAATACAATGCATAATTCATAATGCATAATTCACAATGCATAACTCATAATTCACAATGCTCAATTTATAATGCTCAATTCATGATTCACAATTTATAGTATTGTCTTGTTTTTCTCGTTTTTTTTGCAGAATTTTGCAATCTATGAGTCGCAAGGCGTGTGAAATATTATTGTTGGTGGTGATTGCCGTGTGCTTGACGCCAGTGGCGAGAGGTGACGACACCATTGTGAGCAATGGCTTGCGCTACGAGGTGCTTGGTGGCGACAGCACTGTGCGCGTGCTGGGGGTTGTGGATGATTATCGGGCCGAGGGTGCTGTGATTCCATCGATGGTCGCTGACTATAAAGTGACAGAGGTTGCCAGTGGTGCTTTTGCTCAGTGCCAGTGGCTCACGTCGTTGTCGCTGCCTGCCACGCTCACGGCGATTGGTGACGGGGCGTTTGCTGGCTGTGATAGCCTGACCACCATCTTCTCGCATGTGCCCGATGCGTCGCTGGTGCTGCCTCATGTGCCCACTGGGGCGTTGCTTGCCGTTGATGGCCCCTTGCATGACACTTACTCACAATATAATGGTATTCTCAAAACTTTGGTTGACATTGACAATGTGCCTGGCAGCGCCTGCCTTAGCGACGTCACTCATGATGGCATAGTCACGGCAGCCGATGTGACGCAGGTTTATAACAATCTCTTGGGCTATGATCAGGCTCATGGTGATGCTAATGGCGATGGCATTGTCACGGCAGCCGATGTCACAGCAGTCTATGACGCTCTGCTTGCAGGCAGCACTAATGGTGTGGGCGACAAGGGTTATTGTTTTGTTGTGCTCAACCCCATCGATGGCAGCGTGATGATGAGGGTGGGGGAGACGCTGCGCCTGGCGGTGGGTGCCGAGGTGCGACTTGCCGCTCACGATAATGAGCGCGTGGCAGTTGCCACGTCGGGGCTGGGCGTGATTAAGGGTCCATTGCCCAGTGGCGAGGTTACAGCCGTTGATGGTGCCCAAGTGCTATCGCTCAACAACCGGCATTACACCACCGGTGCAGTGGCGCCAGTGGTGATGCACATTGATGTGGGCGACACAATATATTACAAAGATGTTCAAGTTGAGGTGGCGAGGCATGTTGTCACCGACACGTTGCGAGTGCTGTCGATAGGCAACAGCTTCTCGCTCGATGCGCTGAGCTATGTGCCGTTTGTGATGAAGGCTGTGGCTCCTGAAATATATCTAAAACTCGACATCATGTATATAGGCGCTGGTAGCCTTAATGAGTTTTATAATGCTCTCGATTCCACCACTTGGGCACCAGTTGATCCTGGCACTCCCACTAGTTTCATCCATTACTGGTCGCATGGCGCGCAACCGTGGGATGCCCTTGACAGCGTGCCCATGACCGATGTGATTGCAAGTCACCCCTGGGACGTGGTAGTGCTGCAGCAGCAGTCTAGCATGTCGCGCGACTACAGCACCTATCAGCCCTATCTAAATCAGATTATCGACTGGCTCGGACTAAAGGTGACCAGTCCGCACGAATATGCATGGCTCATCACGCCATCCTTCCCCGACAACCAGCCCCGCCTGGCTCCCGACACCACTAGCGTGCAGATGTTTGAGCGCATTGCCCAGTGTGTGAGTCAACTACAGCTCGACACTGGCATTGAGTTGCTGCTGCCCTGCGGCACTGCCATACAGAACGCGCGCACCACACCGCTCGACTCGCTGGGCGACCTGGGGCACCTCTTCGACGACCTGCACTTGCAGGAGGGCATTCCCTGCCTGATAGAGGCCTATGCAGCCACAGCCACCCTGCTTGCCCGCTATGGCTTGAGTGAGAGGGTGTGGACCGACACCACGTGGGTTGACTCACGATGGCTCCTTCGAAACAACATACAGGAGCTCAATGGCTTGCCCGTGGGCATGAGCGAGGTAAACCGCGCCATCGCTAAGCAATGCGCTGTCAAGGCCATTGAGAGCCCGTTGTCAATCACTGCGATTGAAGCACCGCTGAGATGACAAGGTGATGCTTATGGCAAAATGTTAATGTGTGCGGTGCTTGTGCGAGAAGAGACGCTGAGGCAGTTCCATGGCGAGGATGATGCCAAAGACGATGGCGATGGCAATCTTGCTTGCTAGCCAGCCGCTCTGTAGCGAGAGGTCAAACTGCGAGTCGGTCAAGTAATAGGTGAACCAGAAGATGCCTGCTCCAGGCACCAGCGGGAAGATGCCGCATAGCAGAAAACCCTGAGCCGGGATGCGGAAGGGGATGGCGGCAATGCGAGAGATGACGCACACCAGTGTGGCGGCAGCCAGTGTGGCTCCCACGGGCGTGGCTCCACAATAGCGCACCAACACCAGATAAAGCGCCCACCCTATGGCTCCAATCACTCCCGCCGGCACATAGTGCTCGCGGTCGATGCCAAAGAGCAGGGCAAAGGCCGCAGTGCCCACAAAGGCCGCAAAAGCCTGGATGAAGATGTTGGCAGTCTGCGGGTTAACAGCCATCTCTATCTCTAGCATACCACCATGCAGCGAGCCGTCGATGATGAAGCCAAGCGACACGCCCACGGCAATGCAAAAGAAACCGAGCATGGCGTCGGTCAAGCGTGTGAAACCGGCAATGTAGTCGCTGTTGGCAAGGTCGCGCACTCCGTTGACAAAGGGCACTCCAGGAATGAGTGGCATGATGGCACCAATGATGATGTTAGCAAGGCTGCTGCCTAAGCCTATGCGCCACGAGATGACACATAGCAGGGTGGCAAGCAGGGCGTTGCAGGCTCCGCCCACAATTTTAGACAGATAGCGGCTGCTCACCAACAGCACGAAGGCATAGAGCAAGAGCCCCACCACCAGTGCCGCGGCGCAGTCGAGCCAGCCCCCACCAAAGACGGCGCAGAAACCTGCCGCACCAAATCCAGAACCCAAAATCTGCTCCCAGACAGGCTTTTGTGGGGCGGCACTGATGCGCTCCAGTCGTTCCCGTGCTTCGGCAAGATTGGTCTTGCCATTGGCAATGTCATAGCTCAAGCGGTTCACAGCCACCACCTTTGAGAGCTGGATGGCACGCAGGGGGATAAACTCCACGTTGGCGTAGGTCGAGGCTTGTCCGCCCGACTTCGACACCTTGTTGGCATGGCCAGTGGTGAAAATGCCGTTAGAAAGGATGAAGAAGTTGCCAGTATCTACGCCATAATGCGAGGCGATGCGGCTCATGATGTCCTCCACTCGCGAAATCTCGGCACCATTCTCCAGGAGGATGTGTCCAGCTTTGGATGCCACTTCCAGCACTTCGGCAAAATCGGCTTGTTGAGTCATATTTTGATATTATTTTATGTTCTCTAGAATACTAGAAAACAGGGGCTTAAAAAGATGTTTTTTCAAGTGTTTATCTTGAAGCTCTGCCATTGAGTGCGCAAATTTCCGAAAAATTCTCATAACACCCAAATATTAGCCCAAAAATACCTGAAAATGTCGCAATTGAAACAAAAATCGGGAAAAAAAAGAACCACACCCTTTTTCCCAATTTTTTGTGTCAGACCTGACTTCGGCACTTTTTCTGCCATAAAATGGCGGTAATTGATAATCAGCAAGATAGAAAAATAATTAGGTGGCGCAGGGTGGCGCAAGCGAGAAAATGCGTATATTTGCGTCATGTATGTACGCA
>Ga0256407_10000198_pt1 | contig 152794 bp, 231 predicted proteins | sample RumenRJG_04DNA_FD_193489 | JGI IMG/M metagenome (GOLD analysis project Ga0256407, IMG submission 193489) | Bovine rumen microbial communities from Lethbridge, Alberta, Canada - RJG_04 | ecosystem: Host-associated > Mammals > Digestive system > Stomach > Rumen | place: Canada: Alberta... | reverse complement strand
CTTATAAGCTATTTTCTCAATAGTTTTATCAGCTTGTAAAGTGATTAAGTCAGCGTGTGCCATGAATGAGTTATTGTTTTGTGTGTTCATAAAATGCCTACCTTTCCCCAAACATATGTTTGGAATAAAATAATATATAATTGAGTCACCTATAATATATCATAGTCATTTATTTATTGCAATATTTTTTTATATTTTTTTCACCTTTTTATTTTTTTATTGCTATATAATTTTTTATAGTTTATCTGATATAGATTAAAGCTATAATAAGCGATATGTTATAGCTTGAAACTATATATTATAATAATATCACATACCATTATATATAGTTTTCAATACTACTTTATACAGTATTAATCATTCAAAAAAAGATATAATAATATTGTACTATTAATGTATGTTTTTAAACTAACTTATGTTAATTGTATCTAACTGGGGGTAGTTAAAACTAACTTGATAGGTCAAAAATGCAGCCATCCTGATAGCGGGTTCATCTACACACTAACTCAAAATTTCACTCCAAAAACCCCATAAAAACAAAGCTAATTTAACATTCAGACAAAATTATCCCTTTATCGTATCCCATATCGTCAAACCCCACTAAAATTAAGCATTTTACCCACTTCACAACCCAAAAATTAAATCCCCATCTCGCTAAAAATCTATCCACAATTTCAAAATCTTCCTTATTTATAAGCACTTTCACCGATAACGACTTTTCACCCAAAACACACTATCGCTCTATCTTCTCTCATACTCAACATAGGGGGCTACCATAAAACTGCACACAAATCTATCCTCTAGCAGAGAATAATACCTATATAAATAGAAAAAGTTGTTCAAACGGAGGATTTTATAAATGAATACTACAATTATTACACCAAACACAGAAACCATTACATCTATGGAAGTAGCTCAGATGGTTGATAAGGAACACAAATATTTATTAAGAGATATTCGCAGATATCTTAATCAAATTGATAAAATTAATATGGAAAAATCTAACCAGTGCAAAATTGCACCCGTTGATTTCTTTATTAAAAACACCTATACAGATAATAAAGGCGAAATCAGACCTTGTTACAATATCACTCACAAAGGTTGTGAATTTATAGCAAATAAACTTACTGGTATTAAAGGTACAGAATTTACAGCAAGATATGTAACTAGATTTCATGAATTAGAGGAAGTAAATACAATAAATGCTTTAATTTCTACTATGAAAACTATCTCTGACACTATGCTTGAAATTCAAAAATCTACAAATGAACGATTAGATAGATTAGAAAATTCACTTAAAGAAACCCAATCGGTTCAACAAAAATTACCTAAAAAGAAATGGTCATATTGGTCAACCAAGATGTTTCCAAAATATCAATTACTAACAGATTATTTTCAAATATCTAACACCGAATTATATAAAAACTTGTACAGAGAGTTAGAAAATACATATCCTGATATAGACCTTAATCAAGAAATAGATGATTATTGCTACGAGAATAACCTTGAATCAGCATATACCTTAGATGTCATAGAACATAATCTTACATTGCGTAAACTCTTTGAGGCAATTGTAGATAACTTACTTAATAAATATAATCTGGCTGATACATATAATATTAATACAAGAACATCAACTATATTCGATTAATTATCTTTATTGGCTATTTTTCACAATTATATCACTACTATACATTATATTTTTTGTACATTTTATCAATTATAAGGCATCAAAAGATGTCTTATTTTTATGTTCAAAATTCAGATACCTCATTTAACCTATCTAATAGCCTCATATTTCAATTTTTTGTTCTATCCAATAATTTATACCTAAAAATCATTACACCCGCCTTATTAGTCAAAATATAAGTTCAATATTTTTACGCAAAAAAAATAGAGCAGCATCTATGCTACTCTAAATTTCATATTACTACATATCTACTGCTCTATTATTGGCTTCAATTAACCAATTGCTAATTTTCTTATTTTTCTCATCTTCTGAGAAATCACTAAAATTCTTAATCCATTCAGGAATCTCCATTCCTAGTATAGTAGAATATGATGCAATCTCTTTTATACATTCATCATACTCTTCCTGCTCTCTAAGATTAATTATTTTGTTTAATTTTGCATATGACATAATTTGTCCTCCTTATAAAATATAATATAAAAAATACCAGAATTATACATAAATATAATCTGTATAATCTGGTTTCCAATATGGTATGATTCTATTCTTAGTATAATGAAATAAAATATTTACATTCCACTGTGGTTCTATTCACTACACATATAATATCATCTTTTACATATTCTTGCAACAACTTTTTTACTAAAAATTCAAAATCGTTATCTGAGAGCTTTATATAGAAAAAAATTTATCAATATGAACAATTTATCTACCACTACTCTTTCTCTTCTCCTAGAACTCTACATTAACCCATAGAGTATTAATAATGTCAAAATAAGTAGAGAATAATTCTATAACAAAAAAAATAAAAGTAAGAGAGGAATTATAAATGATAACTAATAATGAAATACCAAAATATAAGAAACCAACGGAAAGCAATATCTCAAAGAGTAATCGCAAAGCGAAACATAAACATCACTATGAAGAATGTTTAATCCAGTATAACTTCAGATATGCAAATGAAAATAATCTTATGACTTGTCTACATACTTATTGTACCATCTGCGGAAAAATAGGAGACAGATTCAAAGAGGATAAATCTATTGTAAAAGATTACAAAAGAACCATAGATACTCCGATAGGTAAATGTTACTCTCTCATCACAAGTGAAGAATTATATGAAAAATATCATAACAAGATGCCAGTATTCTTTGTAGAGAATTATTGGAAAGATGGATATGTGAATTTGGAACAGAGAGAATAAATGAAGAGAGAATAATCATATATAGAGAGACAGATAAAAGCATTCAATCATTAATCATCAATTAATTTTTAACGGAGTAAATGGGCGTTAGACCATTTACGAAGTTATTATACTTTTTTATATATTTATGCTTTTTTATATAACTCTTTATGCTTTTATACTATATACCTACTTTTTGGGAAAATTTTCACACAGAATTAAGTACCCCTTTGGGAAAATTTTCACACAAAATTAATAGGTGGTATTAAATCTTTGGGAAAATTTTCACACAAAATTTTTAATGAAAGGAGTGATTGAAATCGACAACTATATTTATCTATCTGAGAAAGATAAAAAAATAACTTCTGTCGGATTTTCAAAAAAGGAAATCAAAAATCATAAAGGTATTTCAGGTTTGAAATATTATCTCGTCATATTATATCTAAGGAAACATGTACAAACATTTGGGCAAATTGCTCTCACACTCAACGATTTGCTACAAGAAGTTGGTTATTCAACGAAAACAAATAATAAATCCATATACTCTGATTTTCGAGAAATTATTAAAACAGAACTTATAAATAAAGGTTATGCAAGCTGCAATACAGACATTTTTGTAGTTAAACCAAATGATTTATTTTATCTTCAATTATCTTATGAACGTAATGTTTTTTTTACAGAGGACAGTTTTGTACAGATTACTATTTCTGAATATGAAAAAATTTGTTCTATCTCATCTAAAATCAACAAATCTATTCTACTAGGTATTTATATTTTTATAAAGCAATACATCATGGACTATCAAGGAGATATTGTACCTGCTAAAATTTCGTTTCCATCAAAGTCACAAATAGCAAAAGGATTAGATACTTCTATTCCTACTGTTGAAAGTGGATTATCCGCACTAGAATTCCATGAATTAATTTATATAAGAAGAGATATGTTTGTAGAGAATAAAAAAGAAGAAGGTATCTATGTTCCTACAAGAAATGTATATGCTCTTAACCCAAGAGAATTGGAAGGTGATTCTGTTTTAATCGAATTAGAAAGAATTTATGGAAAGAGAATATATAACAAAGAGGATGTACCTGGTGAAATAAAATACCTAACTAAAGAAAGGAAGTGAAATTAACCATGCTATTAAAATCATTAAAAGAAATTATTCCAAAATATACAGTTTTAATATGTTCTTGTATTGTTAATGGAAGATTTATAGGCGTATTAGATGAAGAATTATTTGATATATATAAAAACTGCAAAGTTACTTCTTTGGGCGGCAATTTATACAATCGCTACAATGAAGAGATATGGATACAACCAACAAAACGACTTCAATGTAATTTATGCAAAAATTGTAGCTGGACAAATTGTTGGGAAAATCCGAGTCATTCAGAAAACATACGAAAAATTACAACTGAATAAGAGAATAAACATATGTCACCATTGACGCAGCACTCAAAGGAGCAATGCAATGAAAAATAAAATAATAATTAAAGGAGATACAAATAAGAAATATGAAAGACACAACAATTACAAGGACAAAACATAACAGATTCGCAGGTGAAATTGACATTAATGATTTTTCAACTTTTTCACCAAATAAAAAGAGAATAAATACATATATCGAAGCAGATAACTTCGAAAAAACAATTATCAAAAAGGAGAGACAGAAAAACGAAATGAAAAAATATCAAAGATATACACTTGAAGAACTTAGAGAAATGAACCTCGTGAGTAATACTAATGGTAGACCTTCTTCTACTCTTACAGATGAAAAATGGCAGAAAGAATTTAATATCAGAAAACTTTTTGTAAAACCAGTTGATAAGAGTATAAAGAGATTTGGACAAAAAAATTCTTTTTCAGAAGAAACTGGTTATTGGAATGAAGAAACAATGGGTACATATCATGGTGCTACTAATTATCAGGATTATTGTTCTTTTATTAATGATGTTCTGTCCAATATTAGAGCTGGACAAATTGATTACATATATTTCATTTATCAGATTATGGATTTACTTAAATTTCATTACAATGATTTAAGAACAAAATATTGTGATGGATATTGGGAAGTTTGGTTGGAGAGATAAGAAAGGATTTTAACATGAGATATAGAAATATAGCTAATATAATAATATCTGTAGATATAACAAAGGATTATACAGTTTTTGCCGAGGCTTGCGTGAATAAAGAAAAAGTTGTTTATACACTTTATTTAAAAAGAAATGACATTGGTATGCTCAGTGTAATAGAAAAACAGGAGAATATAGAAATTGCTTCTGACTATAAGCACATTAAATCCGATTTATTAAAAATTATTGAAAAATTATATGAAGATAATTTCTTTACATATTATATAAACAGATACGAGTATGAACAAAAGTGTTTCGAATATGGAAATAATTATTATTTCACTGAGAAAATCGAAGGGTAATTAGGGGATTATGTGTGAAATATGTAAAATGACACCATGTTTATTGAGGTGTCCAAACTATATTGTACCAAAATCAAATTATTATTGCTCTGTTTGCAATGAAGGAATATATGGTGGAGAAAGATATGTAGAAAATTCTCAAGGCGATTTTGCACATTGGGATTGTATATGTGGAATGTATGATTTGGCAGATTTTTTAGAAATTGAAATAAAAGAGATGAATGAGGACAATTTAGAATGGTAATTAGATGAGTAAATAGGAAGTTCAAAGTAAATATATAAGAGGAGGTAAATTTATATGAATAATAATTTTGACAATATTGAAGAAATGAAAGAATTGATTACAAATGAGTTTTCGGAATGTGAAATGGATGATAATTTTAAATGTGAAGAATGCTCCGAATTAGAACAATGTTACTACAAAGCATCAACAAAATCGTCCCATGAATTTGCAGAAAGTTTAAACTATGGTGGATATGATTCAGAAGATGAATTTTGGGAGAACTTATAATAAGGTGGTGATGATATACTGAATGAGTGAATATGGAATTAAAATAAAAAACATTAGTGCTGGAATGTTATATGACGTAAATCTTGGTACAAGAGATTATTTTACATATACTGATGCAATGTTTAATAATAGCTTATTTAGTTTTTTCTTGCAAAAAAATGGATTAAATATTTATAAAGGAAAATCTGGTAAAAAAAATGAAAGCACACGAGATATAATTTGTCTTGATTATGAATTTGGAAGTAGATCATACAATAATGAACATGTTCGATTGGAAAAGTTATTTAATAATACTGACGGTGATTCCAAAGAACGTATTAAACAGGCATTACAAAAAGTTGAAGACAGAAAAGACTTATATGACGAAAAATCACGAGACGAAATTCGAGAGTATTTTTATGAAAATGGTGTTGACGTTACATATAAGCGTAAACGCAAAGACGGAACAATTAAAGAAGAAACAATTCATTATGAGATGCTTTTTCGTACAAGTGCTAAAGCTAAACTTGGACAAGTTATTTTCATAAATAGTAAATTATATGACATTGCATATGATTGGTTGACAATTGGACTGGGGAATAAAATGAGCCATGATAATGCGAAAATCGTTGAAATGTCAGCTTACGCACCACTTACCACTTCTACCATTATTGGTACACTTCATATACCCGTTGAGAATATTCTAATTCTCAAAGATCAGGATTCTTTTTTTGAAACAATGACAAAAGTTGTTAAGGCAGAAGAATACGAAGTTGAAGTTAAAAAGAAAAATAAAGAAACCAATAAAAATGAAAAAGTGATTGAAAAACGAAAAAAATGTGTTGTAACCGAAGAAAAACGTCAGGTAAAAAATACAATTTGGGACGGGATGGCTTTAATCGAAGCAGATCCTAATTATCTTTCTCTTCCATCATATATTAATGGGATGGCTTTGCTCAGAAATCATCTATTCAAGGCATGTGCTTTTAAAAGCTATCTTCAAAAGTTTTTCAAAGATTGGTGTAAAAAAAATGGATATGATTATAATACATACCAAGTTCAAGATATGTTTGGTGAATGGCATTATTTGAAAGATATTAAGATGATAACTACTGATAATGCGATTAAATGGAAAAAATTTCAAGATTTAATGGGCAGTAATATTACTGAAGCATATGAATATTGGTGTAAAAGAATTCATGCAGATGGTGATGTATGGGGCATTGTTAAAACGGATCATCCAAGTAAGTTGGGACAATATCAGCAGTTGAGCTATCAGATGGTCAATACTCTTCCATGTACAAAGGATGATGTTAAAGATATTGCTCATATTAGCATTGATTATGTTGAATTACTTAAACGTGATAATGATGCGTTTGAAAAATTTCTCAGAAAATATGCAAATGAAGTAAATCATTATGAAATGCTTGCTGATTTATATGCTCAGAATCATGAGTTTGCCAACAGTAAATTCTTTCGATATGAAAAAAAAGAAATAATTAAGCAATATGTCTTTAGAATGCGTAAAGGAAAAATTATGGTCAATGGTGATAACTTGACCGTATGTGGTAATCCTTATGCACTTCTACTCTACTCTGTTGGTGAGGATTTTGAAAAAGATTCGACACTTTCTCAAGAGTCTAATTGTATCCAATGTTATACTAAACGTTTTGACAATAATGAATATCTTGCAGCGTTTAGAAATCCACATAATTCTCCAAACAATATATGCTATTTACATAATGTCTATTCAGAAGAAATGGACAAATATTTTGTATTTAGCAATAATATCATGGCGGTTAATTGTATACATACAGATATACAAGATCGTGCAAACGGTTGTGATTTTGACTCCGATTTCTTCTTAGTTACAAATCAATCGACAATGGTTAAGTGTGCTGAAAGATGCTATAAAGAGTTCTATACTATTGTGAATGCATTACAAGAATCTGGTATTACCTACAATAATACAAAAAAGGACTATGCTGCAATGGATAATAAATTTTCAAAGTCACGCATGGGAATTGGGTATTCAAGTAATTTGGCTCAGTTGGCAATGACATACTATTGGACTGAATTACAAAAAGAGAATCCAGACGAAGATAAACTTAAAGAACTTTATGATAATTTTATTATTCTGTCCGTTCTTGCACAAGTTATCATTGATGGGTGTAAAAGAGAATATGAAATTGATGGCAACAAAGAGATTGATAGAATTAGTAAACTTCCTTGTATGAGTATTAAAAGAATTGTTGGATATACGGATTTAGGCAAACCAAAGTATAAGAAATATGATTTTCCTGAGTTCATGAAATATACAAGAGAAATTAAATATACAAAAGATGGTAAAGAACTTCCACAAGAGGAAATTGATGAATCAAAGAACAAACTTAAAAGTCGTATCAATCGAGACTTATTGTGTCCTATGAACTGGCTTGAAGATTGGATAAATAAGATTCAAAATGCTTCTACTTCTAACACTATTCCTGTTTCTGATTTCTTTATAAAAATACATGGTCGAGGTCATGATAGACAGATGACAAAAATTATGTCGATTATTGTTGAATATGACAATTATGTAAAAAATACAAAATTAAAATATTATGATGATTCTGAAACTTGTTCTGATTTATTAGTAGAAAAATCTAAAGAAGTCGTTGAACAATTGAAAAAAATAAAAATTGGAAATATTGTTACCATTAACAGATTAATTGAGGTTGCACTTTCTCTTGATACTGGTGTCGGAAATTCAAAAAAAATATCTCTAAATCCTTCTAAATATACAAGAAAAGTATTAAATTTATTATATAAAATGAACAAAGATAAGTTCTTATTGAATTTCAAATAAGTATTTTTGCACAATTTTGGTGTAATTAAATTGTGCAAATGTACCAAAAAGTCAATAAAATCAAGGCTTTCAGTGTTTGGCTTAATGGGTGTAATATGGAGGGAAGAAAGCGCAGAGTTGCGTTAGTAAACTCCCACGCTCTTTGCCATATGCGTGTAATAAGTAAGGGCTTGCAAGTTTAAAATGTATACTAGGGGCAGACGTATCATTATCTGTCCCGAATATAAAACAATAAAATCATCTTTTTGCAAAACAAAACAGAGAATAATCAATTGTAATAAAAATATAAAATATAGATAGATTAAAAGGAGAATTTTATTATGATGAATTTAAAGGAAGCATTTCGTTATCAGAATTTTTTAGATGAGTTATTAGGAACAGCTTATAGTTATTTAAATAATAAGAATTTCGTAGTTTCGACTGTTGAAACTCATTTAAAATCTCAGGTTAATCCTGATGCAAAAGATGAAGTAATTGAAGTTCAGAAACCATATGATGTTGATTTTACACCAAATGATCTGATTGATTTTGTTGTTAAAGTTATTAATGAAAAAGAAAAATTATCAAATATCATATCAGATGCAAAAATGAGAACAGAAATTGATATTGATGTTGCCATTGCCCTTAATAAAAAGAAACAGGGATTTGCAAGAGTCTTACAGTCATTATCAAATATAAAATCTGGTGAAAAGGTTAAAAATGCTTCTGACTATAAATTTAATACTGATGGAAATCAGATAAGTTATTACTATAAGATTAATGAAGTAACTAAGATTGACTTTGATAGAAATGATGTTCGAGGACTTTATAAAAAGTTATTAAAGGAAACTGATGAAGTTTCTACAAAGTTAGATTCAATTTTAATTAATACAGAACTGGATTTTGATCCAAATTGGGATATAAATGATAGTTTCGAGGAATGTGTGGTGGCTTAGCCCACTTCACTTCTTCTACTTCTACATATTTGGTATTTGTAAAAGAGCTGAATTGATTCATAATTGTTAATCGGTTCAGATGCAGATGAACTATAACGCTGCAAGGCTGGATATTAGCCATATAATATTAAATTATTAATTATTAACAAGTAAGTAAATATAATGATGGATTAAATACTACATACATAATAGGTAATTGTTAGATATTATTCGTATTCAGATTTGTTACTCGTTAATTTGTTAATATGATATATTGAAAATTTGTAAAAAACAACAATTTGTGACACGCTTTGTAAAATTAATTTAGTAAAGAAGATTCTTTCAAAAAATTGGTTTAAAAATATGAATAAATGAAATTATAAAATTTCAGATGATAATGAATGATAGATAAATATAATATTATTACATTAAAGTATAAGAATTATATTTTATCTAAATTCCACAAATTGGTTAAAGTTATAAATTATTTCAGCTTTTTTTACAAGTATCAAAAAAGATACATCTTAACTCTTTTCTTATATTGGTAGCTGTACTGCCGTTCTGGCAGTATGGTTGCCGATTATTCTCAAATATATTATTGCTGGCGAGTGAAACGGATTATCACACATGGCTCATAACCATGTAATAGCAGGTTCGACTCCTGTGCTTCAGCAACTCTCCTACTTTTGTAGGACTGGTTGGTTTCGGATCAGGAGATGTTAAATCTCAAAAATAAACATGGTAACATGTATAAAGTGGCTTTGTCGTATTACAAAGCTGCGACTATAGAAATATAGTTTGACAGAAAACACATAGGATTTATACCTAACCTTCTATTCAAGGACGACTGTTGGCGAATATGGTTGGGTAGGTATCTTGGGATAGGTACTGTATTAACACAGAAATGTGGGGATAATCCATGTCTAAATGGTACGAGTTCCGCAAGAATTAGTGCTGTTTAAATTATTATATAAATATCTTAAATCGAAAGATAGGTGTTTTGTAATAAAGGATTCCGATAGCAAGGAAGACAGGATGGTGACGATTGGGCTGTACTCAAAAGGTACGGATGGTCAAATGTACACCTCATCATCTATTTTATAAGTACAGACTTTTGGTAAATCAAATTACAAATTATTAAAGAACAAGAATAAAGTTTTTAATATATAAAAGCAAAAGTGTGTACGACCACAGAGAGAAAAACAACTTATTGTTCTGTAATATGGACACATGTAACACTCGCAAGGTGTTATGTGAGAAAGTACAAGTACGTGCAACTCTAATAGGCTGCAACCTATGAATCTCGCAAGGAAGAATGTGCAGAAAGAAAATCTATAATACTTTGTGGTAAGAGTTTGCCGATTATGTCAAAATCGGTGTTGTTGCTAACTACAAGCTAATCGCTTGTGTGATAAACTGTGTCCAACTACAGTAGATGTTAGTGTATTGAGTCAAATATCTCAGCTCATATTAAGTAAGGATCTCATACTTCGGTATGGGATTTTTTATTTTGGGAATTAGTTCAGTTTGGTTAGAACGCTTGATTTGGGTTCAGGAGGTCGTGGGTTCAAATCCTACATTTCCAACTACTATCCTACTTTGTAGGAAATAAATTTAAGGATGTGAAAATTATTTTATTAATTAACAAAACAGAAGCTTTTGCAATGAGGAAACTTGTTGGAAATGAGAATGTAAAAAAGACTTATAGTGGTCATGCAAAATATTATCTGGTTGAGTCTTATCAGAATTTAAAGGCTTTAAATAATTATAGAAAAAGTAAAATCGTTGGATAGGAACGAAATTTAAAATGAAAGGTGGTTGAAACCATCGGTACAATGAAATTTTATGATACTAATGCTATTTTAAAATTACAGGACAAAATATTTGAGGAAAATTTTATTATAAGTTCTGTAACATTACAAGAGTTAGAGCATATCAAGGTATCTCGAAACAAAGATGATCAAGTAAAGTATGAGGCACGAAGAGCTTTGCATCTACTTGATGATAATTCGGATAAATATGATGTTATCGTATATGACAACGCAATTGAAAACTACATACTTGAAAAAAATATGGAAATAACACCTGATACTAAAATAATTAGTAGCTGTGCATTTATAAATGCAATGAAGGATGTTGTTTTCGTTACAGATGATATTGCTTGTAAAATGATTGCAAGTAAGATTTTTGGATTAAATGTTGAAAGTATATGTGAAGATGGTAATGAAATTTATAAGGGGTATAAAATTATTCGTGGTAATGCTGATAAAATTAATTTTTATATGCAAAATATTGATTATTCAGATTGGCACGTTAATGAATATCTGATTATCGAAAATACAGATGACAATACTTTTAAGGAAATGAGATTCGATGGTTTTGCATTTGTTACTTTAAAATTACCATCATCAAGATATATCAAAGCTAAAAATTCATTACAAAGATGTGCGTTAGATATTCTTAATAATCCAGATATTACTATTGCTGCTATTTTAGGTGGATATGGCAGTGGAAAAACTTACCTTTCTATGCAAATGGCTTTATATAATGTTCAAGAAAAAGGTAGAGCAAGTAAAATCCTTGGTGTTAGAGAAGTTTCTGGTGAGGGAAAAGAAATTGGCTATCTTCCTGGTGATATCGAAGATAAAGTTGGTAAATTCTTTGAACCATTAACTCAATCGCTTAATGGTGGAGAATTTGAGTTGCAGAGTTTAAAAATGAGTGGCATTTTAGATACGAATGTCCCTTTTTTTATGAAAGGAACTACATATAATCAAACAATTATTCTTTGTGACGAGGCAGAGGATTTATCAGAAAGTCAAATTAGACTAATTGGCACTAGACTTGGCGAAAACAGTCGCATTTATCTTTCTGGTGATTATAAACAGTCATTGCTTACTAAGACGGTTAATAACCCTCTTATTAAGATGTGTAATGAATTCAAGGGTAATGAAAAATTTGGCTGCATTTATCTTGGAGAAGATGTTAGATCTGAAACAAGTAAAATGTTCGCAGATTTATTTGAAAAATAAAAAATATTACGAAATTGGAGGCTAAATGCCTATGAACAAAAGGAAATTAGAAACTGCATATTTAGATATTGCTATTCCACAGAATGCAGAGAATTTACAGTTACCAGATCCATCATTGTTACAATTTTATAAGAATTATGAAAATAGAATTCTTTGGATTGATGATGAAATAACAACAATGACATTGGAATATGCAAAGATGATTATGCAATGGAATTTTGAAGATAAACAGAAAAATATACCAAAAGGTTCTCGAAATCCAATTAAGGTTATATTCTTCAGTCCGGGTGGTGATTTAGAAGTAAATAACTGTCTCGTAGATACAATTCAGCTTAGTGAAACTCCTGTAGTTGGAATAAATGTAGGTATGGCTGCATCAAGTGGATGTTTTATATATCTTGCTTGTCATAAGAGATACACATTCCCAACTGCCGAATTTCTTATTCACAAAGGAGCTGGTCAATTTTCAGGTAATTATGATGAGGTTGTTGCAGCTATTCTGAATTATCAGAGACAAATTGAAGAACTTGGTAATTTTGTATTATCAAGAACTAAGATCCCTAATGATGTGTTCGAAGAACACTTTTCTACAGATTGGTACTTGTCTGCAAAAGAGGCAATTGAACTTGGTGTTGCAGATGGATATATAACAAGTTTAGATGAAATTATTTAAGGAGGGCGTACTGCTCTCCTATTTTATTGGAGAAAAAGGAGATTGAAAAATGGCAAATTTTGCTTATAAGAAAATTACAACTACTGCTATGAAAGTAGCAGGAATTCTTGATGCTGATAATATGACAGTTGATGTGGATGGCGAGGAGAAAAAGCTTTCTACACTTCTCTCAGATTTCAATGGTGGTGCTATTGAGATTAATATAAAAGTCAAGGATGAGGAAGATCTTGACGAGCCTACAGAGGCTTAATAGAGAGTAGGTGAATACTATAATAGATTTATCTAAAAAACCTACAGAGACAGAGGAACAATATCTTTGGAGAATTGGTCAATTGGTTGATTCTGGTGAAATCGAAAGTTGGGAATCAGTTAATCAAACTGTTAATAGAGAAATTCTAGGTGATGATGAAGAAAAATATAGGACAGAATCGGCTTGGCGAAAACGCTATCAGAGTGCTAAGAAGTTCTATGATGGTTGCTTTTCCAAAATGGAATCTGAGGAATATCAAAAGAAACTTGATGTATTAAATCGTGAATTGCAAAGAAATACAATTAAATTTAGAGATAATCGTAATGCATGGAATAAACAAAATTATGCGGATTCTCGAATTGACGAAACGATGCAATTAATTGAGGATTTATTGCCTACTGTTGGGAAAACAGAATTTGAGATTCATGATTTACCAAATATAAATGGTGACACTTCTCTTCTTGTGTGTCTATCAGATTTACATATAGGACAAACTTTTGATTCTTATTGGGGTTCTTATAATTCTGATATTGCGGCTAATAGATTAAATGAATATTTAAATGAAATTATTCGTATTGGTAAATTACATAATGCTAAAAATATTCATCTTTGCAGCATCGGAGATCAGATTAGTGGCGCAATTCATACTACGATTCAGATTACAAACAAAGAAAATGTTATTGAACAGGTTAAAACAGCAATTGATTTAATTTCTTCATTTGCTTATGAACTAACTAAGCATTTTGAAAACGTATTCTTTTATGATGTAAGCGGAAATCATTCAAGGCTTAATCCAAATAAGGATTTGACTCTTAGAAATGAAAGATTGGATAATTTAATTGCATGGTCAGTTTGTAAACTGCTATCTCACATTGATAATTTTAGAGATATGACACACAGAAGGTTTGATGACACTATCGCTGAAGCCAATATAGAAGGTAAAAATTACTTATTAATTCATGGTGATATGGATTCAATTAATAAAACCGGCATTGGTAATTTAGTTACTATGTTAGGGTTCTGCCCTGAATATATTGTTTGTGGACACAGACACACACCTGCTATGAACGAATTTAATGGCATTCGTGTATATCAGTCTGGTTCAATGCCTGGTTCTGGCGATGACCACACTGTATCACATAGAATGTCTGGTAAACCATCACAAACTGTATTGGTATGTAATAGCAAAGGCGTTGTATGTGATTATAATGTAGATTTAAATTAAATAATAATTGTAGTCCACTGTTCGGCTCAGTTTGGAGTAATTGTGGAAGCAGATATTCACAGCTACAATTAATATATTATTTTTGGCTGACGAAGCCATTATTATTACAATTTCGGCAATAAAATCAAAAATTGCCAAAAATATAAAAAATTTTAAGGAAAGAAAGGAATTTAAAAATTATGACAAAGGATTTAATGATTAAGGAAGTTGCAGAAAGAGCTACAGATATTGTTGCTACAGAGGGTAAGAAATTTACAAAGAAGGAAGTTGAAGCGGTTATTAAGGCTTATGTTGATTGTGTTATTGAAAATCTTACTAACGACAAAACTGAAAAGGTTACACTTCCTGGAGTTGGAACATTCTCAGTAAAACATGTAAATGAAAAGTCTGGTGTAGCTGCTCTTGCAGGTGGTAAGGCTTGGACTGTACCTGAACATGATGAAATTAAGTTTACTATTTCTAAGTCAGTAAAGACTCTCGCTTAATCTGAAGGGATGTGATTATTATAAAAACATTACATTTTGAAGACTATGAGGATTTTGCTTGTACTGTTTCAGATGCTTATGACAGAGTAAAATCTGATGATAAATATAATTCAGTAGATGTTATTGCTAAATATGAAGATGCAAAAGAAATTATTCGTGAACTTATTGGAATTGGATATGGTATTGCATCTATTAATGGGTTTGGTGATCCTGAATGGGATGATTATGATGACGCTTTCGTTATCAGCTTATTAGATGACGAAATTTGGTGTGAACCTGTAAAGCGAAAAGATGGTTATATCTTTGTTGAAGCTGATGTCGTATATATTTTTAATGATTGCAATTCTAAGATTGTTCCAAAGATTGAAGCTGATGAGGTATATGAAGTAGAAATTGGTGACTTTGATTACGATTGCGAAAATTGTGATTATCATGATATGACTACTACTTCTTCTGCTACTTACAAGGTTAATGGCAAGGAAGTTTCTGAAAAAGAATATTATGACAAACTTGCCAATGTCGAGGCAAAATTTCAGAAACACATGGGAATTGTCTTAAATGATTATTCAGATTTTATTGATGAAATGAAAAAATGGAAAGATTTGCTTGGTTGGTAGAATATTTGAAAAATGTAAATAGACAAAGTTGGCTTATTAAAGTCTTATAAGAAGTTAATCTGCCATTTTTGTCTCATTAAGAGTGTGTGATGTATGCTGCACACTCTTTTTGTATGGGCGAGATTGGTCTTTGTGAGGATCGTAACCTCAGTCGTCCACTAATTCGATGTTTCTGTGAATGGAAACGGAGAATATAAATATAGGTGCTCATGATTGGTGTCATAGCTGATTATGGGATTTATGGAACAGTAGGTACTTGGAGTAGCTACCAAGTATATGAGGCAACCTACACACCTCTTCTACTGTTCTATTTTTATTGTATGTGTAGGGGAAAGTGTAGGAAAAATTTATGAGAAGAAACAAAGTCGATGAAAAAATATGGTATGACGAAGTAGAAAAATATAAATCTGCTTGCAAACAATTAGAAAAAACAATTACTTGTACAATGTTAAAGTATGGATTTATGGGATTAAAATGTTGGAGTTGGTATCCTGGAAATGCACCAGATGATTTGAATATAAGTACATTTTCAGATTTTCTAAAATATCTTGGAGAAGAAGCATATTATAGAGAACGTCCTACTAAAGAACAAGTATGTGAATATGCAATTAAATTAAGAGAACAATTGGGAAGAAACATTAAACTTTCTGATTTTGAAAATAATAAACAGGTTAAAAAAAGTGACATACTATATTATTTTGGCAGTTTTAATAAAATGAACAAGGAATTAGGATTTGAAGAAACTGGTACATATAGAGGTCATTCATATTCTAAGGAAGAGTTAATTGAAGCAGTCAAAAATTTTGTAAGTGAAAATGGGTTTATCCCAAGTGCTAAATTTATTGATACTCATGGCAAAGAATACGGTATGCCAAATAGAAAGACATATAATAACAAATTTGGTAGTTGGAAAAATGTTTTACATGAGTGTGGATTTGATGAAAAAGAATATGCAAAAAATTATGTTTTAAATGAAAATGATGATTATGTATTAAAGCATGATAATGCGGAATTCCTTCAGAATATAATATTTGAATACATTGAAAAATATAATAAAATTCCTGGAATACGTGATATAAATAAATATTATGGAACTGAACTTAAAAATTATTTCAAAAAATATTTTGGTGGATATAATAATTGTTTAGAATCACTTGGTCTTAAAATAAATCAGAAAGCTGAATATAAAGAATCTGAGTTAGATAAAGCATTTATGGATTTTGTTAACGAATATGATAGAGTCCCAACAATACAGGATTTTAATAAAACTGGAAGACCTTCATTTTGGGTTTATCAACAAAGATTTGGAAGTTGGGCTGAAACTTGTATTCATTATGGATTTAAACCGAATTGTAGAAGACCAGAATTTTATATGGATGATGGTGAAAGATGTGACAGTAGTTGCGAATATGATATATCCACATGGTTAAAATTTAAAGGTATAAAATATGATAGAGATATACCTTATGTAGATTTCACTACTAATTATAAAGGGAAAATGAATTGTGATTATAGATTTACTCTTGCAGATGGAACTGTTTGGTATGTTGAAATGGCTGGTTTTATAAATACATATGATTTTTCTAAACTTAGAAGTCGTGAAGAACAGATATATTTTTTCAAGATAAGATATAAAGAAAAATTGTTTAAGGAAAATCATTTAAATTATAAGATTATTAAAAGAGATGATTTAAGAACAAAAACTATGGAAGAAATATTTGATTTTTTAAATATAGAAAATGTCGCTTAGAAGCAGTTAGTTAATAATACTACTGCTTCTTTTGTTATGAAAGGAAGTGAGAAAATGGCACATGTAACAAGGGTAAAATATTTTACTAAGGATAAGGAGAAATTTATAAATCCTGATAACTTGAAGAAATATAAGAAATATCTCCAATCAAATATTATTAAAAATCAGGATGTTAAAGACACTACATATAAAAGATATGAAGGATTGTTTCGTCATTTTCTTATGTGGTTAGGCGAAAACTATGGTGATTTAGATTTATATTCAGATGAGTTTATGGAGAATGCCGTTGATATTATGGAGAACTATATTATGTTCTGTCAAGAAACACTTCTGAATCATAAAAAGATTATCAACATGAAAATCTCTGCTGTTAGTTCATTCTATATTTGGTCTATGAAGCGTGGTTTCGTTAAGTATCATCCCTTTGACGGTAAACTTGATAGAATGAAGAAAGCTAATGAGGAACATATTTTGAACTCTTACTTCCTTACAGAAGAACAAGTTCAGACAATCCGTAGAGAATTATCTGAAAATGATAAGTATTCAATTCAGGATCAAATTTTATTTGAGGTAAGTTTTGACTCAGCAAATAGAATTGGTGCGTTGTTAAGGTTGCAACTATCTAAACTTGATTTAGAGAATAACATGTTCGTAGATATAAGGGAGAAGGAAGGATACCGTACACAGGTAGTTTTCGGAGATGTTGCAAAAGAACTTATTCAAGAATGGCTTGAAATGAGAAAGAATGATTATGACCACTTGGAATGTGATTCATTATTAATTACAAAATACAATGGAGAATATAAACCTATGGGTGACAGTGCAATCAGAGATAGAATGAAGAAATATGGAGAAATCATTGGAATTTCTGACTATAGACCTCATTGCCAACGTAAGACTAGGCTGAATCTTGTATATGAGGAAACTGGCGATTTAGCGTTAGCAGCCGAGCTTGCCAATCATCGATCCACTGAAACAACTAGGGAATTTTACTGCCGTAAGCAGACTAAAGCAGAGGTTATGAATAAAATCAACGCTCTAAGAAGCAAAAATTCTGATGTTGCTGACGAAGAGAATAAATAATCCTTCCGAAACAACTCAGATGTATGTCATTCGTGAAGATACTGAGGATGCCGATGAAGCTTTCGTCTAAGCTTTCGTCTAATTCCCTCTTGCACGACACAATATTATGTGTTACAATACAAATCAAGAAAACAAGCAATTATCCGTTAGACGGTTTAGAGTCATAATTTGGTAGGTTATGGCTAATATATTTCGAATAAAATAATTAACACAAATTTAACCGCTTTACTTCTCGTGGCGGTTATTTTTGTGTGTAAATTTATCTAAGAGGCGTACTAAGTATGTAGCAAATACACTACTTACAATTCTGCCAATAATTCCAATAATAAATTCAACAACTATTGTCACTTCGTATATCACCCTCCTTTCTTAGCAAGGGTATCTATAAGATAAACAGAATATCACTATTCTGACGTGACTCATAAACCGCCTTTTACTATCTCATTCTAGCCAAAACAAGATGTTGAATAATCGCTTGTCCTTTCTATTATATATTATATGACATTTTCTGTCAAAATATTCCAAAAATAAGAGAATAAATATATACCGAAATACACGGTCAGAATATGTATTGAGTCAATGTAGAACATTGTAGGTGAGGTATCCTGTTACAGCTTAGTGCACAAGCAAGAGTTATGTGGTGCTATAATCCGTTGGTGTTTCTCTACCAGCAAAAACCTACCAAACAGAGAATATTAAAATATCTTGGCATTTGCTATTCATATAGCATTGTAAGTCCTACTACTGCATTTTGGTAGAGCCGACTATATAACGACTCTAGTGCGCACGAAACCTTAATGCAGTATATCTTATCTTCTACCAAACTCTGCAACGAATTTTATGTAATTTTCGTGGCAAAATCCAAATCGAGAGTTTTGAAAATAAAATAGGCTCGCAATCCCATTAGCTTTAGCTGATGGGTAAAGAGCCGTACAAAACATAGAATATACATTAGAGGAGGTGATAAGTAAATGTTAAAAGCCTATAAATACAGATTATATCCAAATAAACAGCAAGAAGAACAAATTCAGAAAACATTTGGATGTTGTAGGTTTGTATATAATCAAACGCTATCTCATAGAAAAGAAATGTATGAAACACAAAAAGAATCTATGAATAAAACTTCTTGTAATAATTATTGTAATCAAATTCTCAAAAAGGAGTACGAATGGTTAAAAGAAGTAGATAAATTTGCTCTCACGAATGCAATTTACAATATGGATTCTGCATATCAGAAGTTCTTCAAAGAACATTCTGGATATCCCAAATTTAAAAGTAAACATAATAATAAAAAGTCATACTCAACTAATTTTACAAATGGAAACATCGAAATATCTTTTGAGAATAATGAAATTAAATTACCAAAACTCAAATGGGTTAAAGCAAAAATACATCGTGAGTTCATAGGTAAGATTAAATCTGCTACTATCTCACAAGTTCCATCTGGAAAATATTTTGTATCTGTTTTAGTAGAAATAGAACATATTTCAATGGAATCTACTGGCAGAATGGTTGGTATTGATTTAGGCATTAAAGATTTACTTATCACCTCTGATGGAGAAAAGTTTGACAATATACATACTACCAAGAAATATCAAGATAAATTAGCAAAGGAACAACGAAAATTGTTTCATAAAGTAAAAGGTAGTAAGAATTGGAATAAACAGAGAATAAAAGTAGCAAGAATACATGAAAAGATTCATAATACCAGAATTGATAATCTACATAAAATCTCTCATAAGTTGATTAGCGAAAACCAAGTAATCGTAAGTGAGGATTTGGCAGTATCTAATATGGTAAAGAATCATAATCTTGCCAAGGCAATTTCAGATTGTGGATGGTATGAATTAACAAGACAATTAAGTTATAAAGCAGAATGGAATAATCGTCAATATATTAAAGTTGATAGATTCTATGCTTCATCTCAGACTTGTAACTGTTGTGGTTATGTTAATTCAGGCACAAAGGATTTATCCGTAAGAGAATGGATTTGTCCTCAATGTGGTACTGTTCATGACAGAGATGTTAATGCTGCAAAGAATATTCTCAATGAAGGTTTAAGAATATTGTAAGTAGCTTAGTAACAATTTTAGTACGGCAGGAATTGTCGGAATTTACGCTTGTGGAGTTAGTAGGTTACGAGGACGAAGAAACAAGAAGCCATCGAAGCTTTAGCTTCGTGGTAGTTCACCTGCCAACAGACATAAATCAGTTGGATGTTTTAGGAGAAATGGGTTTTGTGCTTCTCTACGTTAATGAGAGCCTTTAATTGACGGATAAGAGCCATTAAATCTTATCAATCGGTCTTTGCTCCCAAGACCTAAAATATGTGGAGAATAATTAGGAAGCATGAATTAGGTTGCGGATAAGCGACCATATTCTAAATAACTGCATGTGTACAGTGCAATATCAGCTAGTTAGTGCTTTATACTGATACTATTTTGGGCTATCGCCAAGCGGTAAGGCACAGGACTTTGACTCCTGCATTACGTTGGTTCGAATCCAACTAGCCCAGTTATGATTTCGTGGTCAAGTGGTTAAGACGTTGGGCTGCAAACCCAAAGACGTGAGTTCAACTCTCACCGAGATCTTCATGTATGGTAAACTTGATTGATAAATATTAAAACTATGTAACCGACTTTCTATAGTCGGTTTTTGCTATGTCTTAAATCGACAAAAAAAAAGAAAGTGAGGTAATATATGGAAAATACAATAACAATTTTAGTAAATAAGGACAAAACTTTACAAAAAACAAAATATAGAACTATATATGAAAAAGAGAACAGAGCTGATACTATTCAGTTCTTAATAGATAAAGATTTTTTTGAATACATTGAAGATTGCAATATCATGTTACAAGTATTACTTCCTGTCCCAGACGAAGAACATGGAACTGATGTAACCGGTAAAATGAGATATATGGAAATTGAGCCGGAATTATATAAAGATAGATATAGGATGACATTACCTATTACTACTGTTTTAACACAAAAACCAGGTGAAATTGTTATGTGGTTTATGTTTTTTAATACTACAGACCCTAATAATATTATTTTAATTAAAACCGACTCAACAAAAATTGATATTATTCCGACAAGAAACAGTTCATCAACAGAAATCAGTGATGACGAATCATATGATGTGTTAACAAAAATGCAACAGGATATTGACCAGTTACAAATTAATAAAATGGATAAATACTTTGAATATAACGAAGAAGACTCAACTATTCAGTTCTTTTCTAACGGTGCTCCAATTGGAAGTCCAATTAAGATAGATGATGAAATTAGTTGGAAAAATTGGAGTTAACAGAAAGGAGAAAATATGGGGAAATTGAATTTAGAAAAAATATCAGTATCAGAATATAAAAAAAAAGTATCAGTTAGTGAAATTGATTTAAAAACAATCTATTGGCTTGATGACGGTACAATTTATGTTGGCAATAATTTATATGGTGGAAAAATTCAGATTATTGAAGCTGACCCAGACTATCCTGAAATGAATACTATCTATGTTGATAAAAATACATTATCTATGAAAACATATAATGGTGTTTCATATGATGTAATATCAAAAGGTTATACTATTTCAGTTGTGGATTCGTCAACGGATGAGTTAGTACCTACTGCGAAAGCTGTTGCTTCTTATGTTCAAAATAAAATTCAAGAAATTATTGAATCTGGTACAGGTGTTACATCTATCTCATATGTAGAAAATGGTGAATTATCAGTTACAAAAGATGGTGAGACTTCTACTATTCCATTAAATGGTATGACCTATTCACCTACATATGATGAAACAGCTAGAAAACTTACAATTCCTATCGTTGGAGATTCTGCATTAGAAATAAATTTTGCAAAAGACACTGCTGTTACGGCAGGTAAATATAATGAAGATACGAATGAAATTTGGCTTACTCTTGCTGAAGATAAAACATATACTGACGAAAGTAAATTAATCAAGATTCCTGCACAGGGACTGATTGATATTTATACAGGTAAAGAAACAAGTACTACTACTACAACTGTTTCAGATACGAATGAGATATCTGTTGATGTAAAAATATCTGCCGAAAGTGGGAATTCATTATCTGTAAAATCTGATGGTTTATATGTAAATGTTCCGTCTGATGCTAATAAATTAGATAAAGTTGCAACTGGTCATGTAGATGAAATTATCACAGCAAATGCAGATGGAACAATTAAGACAAGTGGAAAATCAATTGGTGGTGATACATTAGTACCTACACCAGATTCTAATACTCTTGCCACTGAAATTGCCGTTAAATCATATGCAGACACAGTTAGTGCTACTGCCTTATCAAATGCAAAAACATACACTGATAATGGTGACACAACTACCCTTTCTAGTGCGAAAGAATATGCAGATAGTTTAGTTACATGGGTAAACTGGTAATAGTAAGGAGGATAAAATGGCTAAATTGAAATTGCTTAGTACAATATTCTCCAAATTAGGAAGTTTAACAAAAAATAATGGTCAAATAATTGTTACTCGTGATAGTAAATCTCTGTATGTAGATTTGGAAGGCGAAAGAATTGAAATCACAGATTGGATTGATATAGATACGGAAGAATCTTTACTGGCGATTTTAACTCCATTAACAAATAAATATTATTACACAAAAGATACTAATAAGATATGGAGATATGTTAATGGTAAATGGGAATGTTTAAATACTAGCGTAAATGATTTAACCCCAACCTACACAGAGTCCTCTACTCTTGCTAAACTATCGTCTGGCGAAAAATTATCTGTATCTTTTGGAAAAATTTCAAAAGCAATTACAGATTTAATTTCTCATATTGGGGATTCTGTAAAGCATATTACGTCTACTGAAAGAACAAATTGGGGAAGTGCTTATACACACTCACAATCAGCACATGCCCGTACTGACGCAACCAAAGTAGAAAAATCTTCTACTAATGGAAATATCAAAATCAATGGTACTGAAACTACTGTATATACACATCCAAGTGGAACTAATCCTCATGGAACTACCAAGAGTGATGTTGGATTAGGTAATGTTGGTAATTTTAAAGCTGTATCTACAGTTGCGTCACAAGGGCTTACGGATACAGAAAAATCAAATGCAAGAGCAAATATTGGAGCTGGAACAAGTTCATTTAGTGGTTCTTATAACGACTTGAGTAATAAACCTACTATTCCTACTGTTGGTAATGGTACTGTTACAATTAAGCAAGCTGGTACAAGTAAAGGTACATTTACAATGAACCAGAGTGGTAATACCACTATCGAATTAACTGATACTAATACTTGGAGACCATTAGGTACTACTGCTGATACAGCTTGCGCTGGTAACGATGCAAGATTAAGTAATTCCAGACCTGCTAGTGATGTATATGCATGGGCTAAAGCTAGTAGTAAACCAAGTTATTCTTGGAGTGAAATTACAAGTAAGCCAAGTAGTTTTACACCAGTAAATCATACACACAACTATGCTGGGTCTAATTCTGCTGGAGGAAATGCATTAACTCTTCAACTTAGTAGAGAAGGTAACGATGCCAATTGGTTACCATCAAGTTCTTCCACAACTCAAATGAGAGAACTTTCAAATTCATCATCTAATATACCATATAGTCAATGGTGGCAAATTTTAGCCAATCGTTCTGCTGATATTAATTATGGTTCACAATTAGCTATGGGTATGACTACAAATGATTTATATTTTAGAAATTACAGTGCAGGTTCATGGGGTTCATGGAGAAAAGTTATTTTTAGTGATGACACAATATCAAAGGCTAATTACGCAACAAGTGCTGGAAACGCTGATACCTTAGATGGAAATCATGCTTCTGCTTTCGCTACTGCTTCTCATACACATAATTACTTACCTTTAAGTGGCGGTACTATGGGTGGTAGTATTAAATTTCAAGCTAGTTCATTGCCACAAAAAGACTTGGAATTTATATGCGGTATAGATGCATTTATTAATGGTGGTGAAATGGGTTGGCAATCAAAAGATGACTTTCTAAGTAATTGTTCAAAAGTTAATCACACTCATAATTATGCAGGAAGTTCAAGTGCTGGAGGAAGTGCTAATTCATTATCATATTTTAAAAACACATCGACTACCGATGTTGGTATTGACGATACATCTGCTAATGCCGTTGGTTATGTTAATGGTACATCATCTATACTTAATCAAAATGATGGTGCTATGTATAAACAAGTATATTCTGGATCTTGGGTACATGAAATATATGGAGATTATAGAACGGGTCAAATTGCTGTTCGTGGTAAAAATAATGGAACATGGCAAGCATGGAGAAAAGTTTTAGATTCTTCTAATTACAAAACGTATTGCACACCTGCTAATATCGGTGCTGCGGCTTCTTCTCATACACACTCATATGCAGGTTCATCTTCTTCTGGTGGTTCTGCTACATCAGCAGTTAAACTTGATTCTTCTGCAGGTTCTGCAACTCAACCAGTTTACTTCTCAGGTGGTAAACCTGTTGCTTGTACGTATACATTAGGCAAATCTGTCCCTAGTAATGCTGTTTTTACAGATACAAACACTTGGAGAGGGATTCAAAATAATCTTACAAGCGATAGTACAACAGATTCGTTATCTGCTGCACAGGGTAAGGTATTAAAAGGTCTTGTAGATGGAAAAGCTGCTAGTATGATAAGTTATTGTTCAAGTACTTCTTCTACTGGAGTTTCAAAAACTGTTACTATTAAAGGCAATTTTTATAATTATGGTACCAGTTGGTATATACAAGATTTAGTCAGATTCACTTTCTACAAAGTAAAGTTAAAAAGCACTTCCAGTTATGGCAGTGGTGTTTATAGTTATTGTGAATATAAGTCATCTAGTAATGATATTTGGTTAGGTGCTTCAGGAGAGACTGAATTAGTTGGTATATCAACCTCAATTAATGACCAAACAAGCTCAAATGGAGTTGTTGAAAGAACAATCACATTAAAATTAACACTTGGTTCTTATGGTTGGTTCAATATAGAATATAATTCATCGAAGTATAAAGTTACTATTGTGTAAATAGTCAAGAAGTATTTTGAAATGATTTTATTAAAGGGTCTTGTAACTTCGGTTGCAAGGCTCTCTTTTGTGTGGAAAATACCCACAGAATGAGAGACTGTCGTTTTGGCAGTCTCTTTTATAATGCAAAAATTTAAGGCTTTCGGCTATTATCCGATTGTGCCTTTGAGATTAGACTGTTCTTCTATTCTCTCTTATTTGTAAGGAGGGAAAATGAAAGTACAAAGATGTGAACAACATATCATAAAATTAAATACAGATTTCGGAAGATTCATAGACAATTACTGCTTAAAGTCAAAGAACCTTTACAACTATGCCAATTATATTATAAGGCAAGAGTTTATTACCAATAATAATTGGATTGGATATAATAAGTTATTTGAAATGGTAAAAGATTCAGAACCTTATAAGGAAATTGGTAGTAATACAGGACAAGCCACTTTAAGAATGTTGGATAAGGCTTGGAAGGCGTTCTTTGTTTCTATTAAAGATTGGAAGAAGAATCATTCTAAATATCTTGGTATGCCAAAAATGCCAAGGTACAAACCTAAAGATGGTCGTTACACTTTGGCTCTTGATAGCAATAAAGTTAAATTAAAAGACGGTTATGTGTATTTTGCTTGGAGTCCATTCAAACCATTTAATAATCGGTTCAAAACAAAGGTTAGAGATAGAATAATACAATGCAGATTTATTCCTAAAGGAAATCATTATGTAATGGAAATAGTTTATGAAATTGATACTGTGGATTGCTTAGTTTTTTCAGAGAGAATTATAAGTATTGATGTTGGTGTAGAAAATTTCGTTAGTGTCGTAAATAATTTTGGTGAACAACCTTTTGTTATCAAAGGTGGTGCTATCAAATCTATAAATCAATATTATAATAAGAAAAAATCTGAAATGCAATCAGAATTAAAGAAAGTAAATGGTAATGATTGGTCAAAAGGGCTTCAGAAATTAACCGATAAAAGATATGAAAAATAAAAAATTATATGCACTGTGTCAGCAAATACATAATCGACTATTGTGTTTTATATGATGTAGATACTCTTGTAATAGGTCATAACAATGGTTGGAAACAAAATACTAAGAATATGCAAAACTTCACATATATACCATATGAATTATTCTTCAAGATTCTAAAATATAAATGTGAAAATAATGGCATTAAATATATTGTAATTGAAGAATCATATACATCTGGAACTTCATTTCTTGATTCAGAAATTCCATGTAAAGAAAATTATAATAAAGATAGACGTATTCAAAGAGGTTTGTTTATTAGTAATAATAATATAAAAATAAATGCTGATATTAACGCTGCATATCAAATTATGAAAAAGGCATTCCCGAATGTATTTTCGGACGGGATAGAGGGTGTAGGTCTACATCCATTGATTGTCAACGTGACAACATAAACGGTAAATATACCGATAGATTGAGATTTTTATCGGCAAAATTTAATAGGTAATTTTGGAAAAGAGTCATTTCATGGGAAGTGGCTCTTTTGTTATACGTAGAGTTCCCATAATGGTATTGGAGCAGATTGCTAATCTGTCGGTCATTAATTTGGCTTATGAGTTCGACTCTCATACTCTACGCTATGCCGTATGTCTGGGTGGTGAAGAAGCGGTCTTGAAAACCGTTGGCTGTAAAAGGCTTGCACGTTCGAATCGTGTGTACGGCGTTTAAATTGCACTTTCATTGGAAATTTAATATTGGAAATTATGAGAAGTCATTTCGTATGAGATGGCTTCTTTTTATATTGGAATAAAAGGAGGTGGCTGTTAATTGGCTACGACAAAAGAGACACAGCCTACGAAATTAACGGCTGCACAATTAAAGAAAAAGGTTGAAACACAAGAAGAAAAAATCAAGTCTCTAAAAGAAGGTGCTTGGTGTTACATGTGTGATACACATAAAGCAAGGGATAAATTTTATGTAAGTACAGATCCAATGAATAAAAGTGGTCTTACTCCAATTTGTAAAGACTGTGCAAGGAAAATAGCCCTTAAAATTGGGAAGGATAAGGTTGAACATGAGCCTGATAAGGACTCTGTAATCGAAACAATGAGGTATCTTAATAAGCCTTTTTTATCAAAATTATGGGATGCTAGTATTCAAGAATCGGAAAATTTAGCTTCAGGTAAAATTCGTTCTAATGGTTATTATTCATATATAAAGAATGTGGCTATGGGACAATATAACACTCTAACATTTAAAGATTCAGATGTTTTTGGTAATAATACATCTGAAAATGAAATTCCTAAAGAACCAACTACTGAGGAAGAACTTATTGAATCTCACGCAGGATTAGATACATATGACAGTTTTTTGAAAAATAAAAATGATGTTATTCGATTACTTAGTTATGATCCTTTTGAAAAAGAGGATGTTGCTGACCAACCATTTTTATATTCTCAATTGTTAGGAATTCTTGATTCTAGTGAAGATGCTAACGAAGATATGATGCGTACTTCTTCTGCTATTTCTATTGTTCGTGGTTTTTTACAACAGTCAAAAATTGATGATACTGTTGCAAAACTTATGAGCGATATTTCTAATATTGAGCGTAACTCGGCAACAATTAAATCCCTGCAAGAAAGTAAAGGTAAAATTACTTCTGTTATTACAAGTCTTGCTCAAGACAGTTGTATATCTTTAAAGCATAATAAAAATGCAAAAAAAGGTGAAAATACTTGGACAGGAAAAATTAAAAAAATAAAAGATTTAAATCTTCGTGAAGGTGAAGTTAATGGTTTTGATTTGGAAACTTGTAAAGCGATGAAACAAGTAATGGATTTAAGTAACGCTTCTATTATGAAAACACTCGCTTTAGATGAATCCGAATGGTCAGATATGGTTGCTGAACAAAGACAAAAAATTGTTGATTTACAAAGAGATTTGGATAAATATATTGAAATATCTCGTATATTACTTCGAGAAAATCTGGATATAAAAGATTATTTAAAAGATAAAAATATAAAGCTCGAAATGAATTTGGTTGATTTAAATGATTTGTTCTCTTGTTTTTCAGAACAAGAATCCGAAAATGATGACTCTGAAAATGATTCAGAAAGTGAGGATGAAAACAATGAGATTTAAAGATATAACTGATTCATTAGATATGATTAAATATGATGATCAATGTATTCAAGAAGACGTTATTTATGTAAAACCAGGCACATATGCAATGTCATCAAGGAAAATTGAATCCTTGATAAAAATTGCTTATATGCAAAAGTATTATCAATGTAATCCAGTAAGATTTATAAATGATTTTTTTAATATAGAATTATTGGATGCACAGGCTTGGATAGTTCAGCAAAGTTGGACATGCCCTAATGTGTTGTTAGTGTGTAGCCGTGGATTTGGTAAATCTACGCTTATCGACATAATCATAATGTCAAAGGATATGTTATTTAACAACTACTGGACGTATATTGCAAGTGGTAGCGGTAGTCAGGCTGAACAAACTTTTACTACTTTGGAACGACTTGCAAATGATAATATTGATACGATGATGGGTTCTACTGGATATATATTCAAAGCTGAAATTGAAATAAAAAATGCTGCAGGGGACGGATTTTCACATGGAAGTAATGGGTTTTCGTATTCTACTTTTAACGGCGGATTTACACAGACATTGAACTCTAACGTGGATCGAAAAAGAGGTATGAGGGGAAACGTAATTTTCGATGAGTGCGGTTTTCTTTCTGATGAAATGATGTCTGTTTACTCAGCTTTTGCCATTGTAAATAAAAGTTTTAAATCTGGTAAAGATAGAGATGGCAATAGAATTGATACTGTTCGATTAAGAGCAATTCCAAAAGAAATTCCAAACCAAAAATTCTACATATCTTCCGCTTCTGATACTTCTACAAAATATTATTCTCTTTATCGTGAATTTTCAAAACAAATGTTAATGGGTAATAAGGATTACTTTGTCGCAAATATAACATGTGAAGTACCACTCCACCCTACTATTCATGGTCAGATGATGGCACCTCTGTTTGAGAAATCTACTATTGATTCAGATATGAGAACCAATTCTGAAAAAGCTAGACGAGAATATTTTTGCGAATTCACTACTGACGCTGGAAGCGATGCCATTATTAGAAGAGGAGTTATTACACGAAATGAAGAAGTTCGTAAACCGCTTCTTTATAATGATACAGGTGATAAGAAATTTGTCATTACATACGATCCTGCCAGAAGTCGTGATAATTCAGTTATTCTTGTTGGAGAAATATATGATTTTGAACAAGTTGACGGAAGTATTGATACAAGAATGCGACTTGTAAATTGTATAAACTTAGTAGACGTAGGAAAGAAGATTAAATCTCCTATGCAAACGCCAGATCAGATTGCATATTTAAAAAAAGTTATTCTTGATTATAATGGTGGTGCTGATGCTTATAGAAATATCATTGGAATTTATATAGACGCTGGTTCAGGCGGAGGCGGTGTTAATATTGCTGATTATCTTATGCCAGATTGGACAGATTCTGCTGGAATAGTTCACAGAGGATTGATTGATAAAGAATATTCTGCTGATTACGTTAAAAAATTTCCTAATGCAGTAGATAAGATTCATCTCATGTCTCCTACTGCTTTTAAATCAGAAATGTACGAAGCAATGATTGAATTAATCAATCAAGATAAAGTTAGTTTTACTGCCCCATATGACAATAAAGGATATTTAACTGTTTTTGATATTGACGAAGAAAAACTCTCTCAAGCAAGAGAAAAGATAACAAAAGAACTTAAAAAGGAAAAACTCAATGAGAAAGAATTTGAAAGTCGTTTAAATGATGAACTTGGGAAAATTCAATCAGTTAATACAAAAACTATAAAACTTGATTGGCAGGATGAAATTGCTCTTGCTAATATTGATGCTTTAAAAGAAGAGCTTGTCAATATGGTTCGTAAAAAGCGTGATTCTGGAAAGGATTCGTTTGAACTTACACCAGAAAAAGCCAACAAGCTCCATGATGATAGGGCTTACACGGCATGTATGGCTTCTTACGCCCTTATGTGTGAACGTAGGAAAGCAATCACAAACAAAAAACGTCCAACTGAAGATGCCACAAGTTTCATCAATAAGCTTACAATCCGTAAAGCAAAATATAATTAAGGAGGTGCATTATCAAATATGCCTAGACCAAAGAAAGTAGATGCAAATTCTAATGCACCTGCTAAAGTAAATAATTCGCAGAAGAAAACCGCTTCTTCTACTCTTAAACAGCCAACCGCAAATGAAATGCGTGAATGGTATGAGAAAAATAAAAGCAGACTTGAACGTTATGAAGACGCAACAAGTGCAATTACAAGTCTTCGAGATATTCAGAAATCCAAGACATATACTACAATTAGTAATTATTCCAAGGAAGATGTAAAAGATTATATTAAAAACATTTCTTCTAGTGAAGCAAGTCTTAGAAGTTTATCTCGTTATCTTTATTATCGTTCAGAAATCTACTATCGTCTTTGCAAATATTATGCAAATCAAATTGATTTATCTATTCGTAACATAGTTCCCCCATTTATAATTTCAGATAATAATGACATAAAATCCACATTGCAAAAGTATCAAGAAACAGTTGATGTTGTAGATACTCTTGGATTGAATTATGAGTTTCGTAAAGCTGCATCTATAACACTTCGAGAAGATGCATTTTATGGATGTGCTTATTACACAGAGGGACAGGGAATGTTTATTCTTCCACTTGATCCATCGTATATGAGAATTGCAGGTGTATTTCCTGATGGCTCATTCGCATGTGCAATGGATATGAGTTACTTTAAGCGAAATTCAGAGTTATTAGAATATTGGGGAAAACCATTCAATACTATGTGGAACACATATCAGAGTACAAACGAAAAATATCAGCTAATTCCAGAAGAATATAATGTCTGTATTAAATTCAGGTCAGAGGATTGGGAAACAATTGTTCCTGTGCTCACTCCTATATTCTTATCACTAATTGACCTTATGGATGCTTCTGATTATCAGGCAGTTCAACAGGCAGCTAATATTTATAAATTAGTATGGCTTGAAATGAAAACTATGGGAAATGATGTAGATGATTGGGCTGTAAATCCAGATATAATGATTCAATATTTTAATCGTATGCTTGAAGAAGCATTACCACCCTATATTTCTGCTGCTATTGTTCCTGGTGAATTACACGAAATTAGTTTTCCAGATGATGCAACAGGTGATGTTACAAAGGTTGAAAAAGCTACAAAAGAAATTCTTAATACAGCTGGTGGTGCTCAGATATTAAATCTAAACTCTGCTTCTAACTCTACTGCCTTTAAATATGGCGTACTTGCAGATTCTACATTTTCTATTTCAACTCTCATTCCGCAGATTCAAGCGATTGTAAACAGACTTTTATCTAGTTGGATATCTGAACCTTGTAAGGTCAAATTCTTTGATGTTTCAATTTATCAGAAAGATGATTTTAAGAAATCTATTTTGGAATCGTGTCAAAATGGATTACCAAATAAGATTCTTTATAACACATTAAATGGTGTATCTGAGAAAGATACTCTTGCTATGAACTTCTTGGAGGAAGATTGTTTAAATCTTGGCGAGAAATTGAAACCATTTAGCACCTCATATACACAATCTGGTGATAATCAAGGTGGTAAGCCTGAAAAGGATGAAACAGAACTTACAGATGCTGGACTTCGCACGAGAGACGAGGATCTCAATAATAAATAAAGGAGGTATCTTAATATGAAATACAATTTTATTAAAACCTCCGATAAGGAGACAAAGGAAAAACTTCTTAAAGAAGGTTTTAAACTGGTATCTCAAGATGGGAACGTGGCTACATTTGTAAATAACCACTCTCTCATTTTTGAAAATACAAATAATAAAATTCAGTATAGCAATATGCTTACATTCTAACCACTCCCCTACTTTGAGTGGTATATCAACAAAGAAAGGAGGAATAGGTTAAATAATGCCAAAGGTTATTAAAAAGAAAATTTTAACTGAAGATGATTTACTAAAATTTTGCCAAGAACAAAAATTTGCAAAATTCAGTTCTAAAGATACTGGCTATCAGTTGGCTTTAAAAGTACCTACTACTTTTGAGATAGACAGTACCGTAGATGAAAATCATCGTGGAATGATGCGTCTTAAATTCAGAATTTTTCATACAGGACTTAACAGAAATAAGAGTTATGTATCAAAGGATGCTGCTGAGAAAGCAATGAATACAATTGCTGACAGACCTGTGTTAGCTGCAATCCATCAGCTTGACGATGGCAGTTGGGATTTTGAAGGTCATGAGATGGAAATTGTTAAAGACGAAAAAGGTAAAGAAGAACTGAGATATATTGAATCTCAAGTTGGTTCTTTTTCATCTGAACCTGCATTTTGGGAACATGATGATAACTTAGATAAAGATTATGTATGTGCTTATGCTTATATCAGTGAAGAATATACAAAAGCTTGTGAAATTATTCGTGCAAAACAAGGTTCAAAAAATAGTTGCGAGCTTTTCATTGATGAACTCTCCTACAATGCCAAGGAGAAGTATCTTGAATTAAACGATTTTTATGTAAATGCTTCGACTTTGTTAGGAAGTCATGACGATGGTACAGAAATTCAGGAAGGCATGGAAGGTTCTCGTGCCGATATTGCAGATTTTAGTGTAAATAACAATTCAGTAAAATTTGACAAAGATGAAAAAATGATTGAACTCTTAGAAAATCTTAACAAGACACTTTCTAATTTCAATAAAGAACAAACTTCTGTTCAAACACAATCAAAGGAAGGAGGAACAAATAACAAAATGACAAAATTTGAAGAGTTACTTGCCAAATATGGTAAGACTGCTGAAGATGTAACATTCGACTATGCAGAAATGTCAGATGAGGAACTTGAAGCAAAATTCGCTGAGATGTTCGATGATGACAATTCAGATGGAGACAATTCAGATAACGGAGAATCTGGTGAGCCTTCCAATGATGGAGAAGGTGATGGCGAAGGAACTTCTGATCCAGATGGTGATGAAGGAGGAAGTCAGACTTTTGAAAAGATTGTTCGTACATATGAAATCAGTCACGAAGATACAAAATATGCACTTTACCAGCTTTTATCTGAATATGAAGACGCTGATAATGAGTGGTACTTTATCAACGCTGTTTACGATGATCATTTTACATATGAGAATTGGAATGGTGATAAAATCTTCGGTCAGAACTATACAAAAGACGGTGATAATGTAGCTTTTGATGGAGAAAGATACAATTTACATCGTGAACTTTTAACAGATAGTGAATTTGCAGAGTTACAGTCTATGCGTTCAAACTACGCTGCACTTAAAGAGTTTAAGGAGACAGCAGAAAAGAATGAACTTCACGCAAAGCGTGAGGAAATTCTCGCAAATGAAAACTTCTCTTCTATTTCCGAAAAAGATGAAGAAGGAAATTTCATTAATAAGGATTTTGAGAAACTGTATACAAATATGGATAACTACTCTCTCGAAGATTTAGAGAAGGAAGCAAAACTTATCTATGCAGATTCTAATATGAAGACTTTTGCAGCTACTACTGAGAAAACTCATAAAAAATCAACTGTGAAAGTATTCGCTAATGTAAACAAGTCTAAGAAGGATAACCGTTACGGAAATCTTTTTAGCAAATAAAACAAGAAATATAAATCAATGTAATGACACTCAATTTGAGTGTCTTTTTTAATGCAAAAATTTAAGGAGGAAAAATAAATGATTCAGATGACTATTGCAAAACATGCAGTGGCTTTCCCTTCTAAAGTTCTCGCAAGAGATGGTGGAAAGCATATTTATAACATTCAGTTAGCAGAAGCAGCAAGTGCTTATGTAGACAACGGATGGTTCGTTGGTAAGGGTGAATTCGTAGAGTTAGATCTTTATAAAGCAGCAGCACCTACTTCATTTGAAGGAAAGGTCGTTGGTAAGGCAAATAATGGAAATTTCTATGTAGAAGTAGTAACTCCTGGAGATGCCCTGTTTGTATACCAGGTGCCAATGATCGAGGAGACATATAGCAACACATTTAAGAAAGAAAGCAACTATACAAATGCTCCTACTCAGGTAGTTAGAGCTTATGAACTCGCAGTTGGTGATGTAGTTGAAATTTCAGCAGATGGATTTTCTGGTGACATCGCTGTTAAAGACGGTGTTAAACTCAAAGCAATTTCTGGTGTAACTGCCGCTATGCAGCTTACAAAGAAAGCCTAATTTTTGAGAAAGGAGAAATAAATAAATGTTAGATACAAGTGTAAAAAATCTTATGTTTGACCTCGGTGCAGGTCGTGAAATTTATGATACTGATTCTAATCGTGTAATTTCTAAGGAAGAAGCTAGTGACACAATTAGAAAGGCTTGTTTCGATTTCCTTGGACTTACTAAGGATTCTACAAATAAGCAGATTAAGAGAGCTTTAAACTCTGAGAGAGGAACACAGTTCTTCGAGGTAATTGAAGAGATTATTGATACTCAGATTGCTCATGGACTTTCTGAGAATGAGTTCTTCAATAACTATGTTGAGTCTAAAAACATGAAAGATGGAGATGTTAACGAGTTCTGGACTGATGATGAAGTATTACTTACTGTAAGTAAGGTCAGCGGTGACGCACATGACTTATCCATCCAGCGTTTAGGTTCTGGTCAGTCTTATCATGTTGATACAGCAGTATATGGTATCAAGGTTGGTGGAGATATTCGTCTCTTCTTAACTGGTCGTAAGGATTGGGGTGCTTTCGTGGATGCGGTTGTTAAGGCTTATATCCAGAAGGTTCAGACACTCATTTCTTCTCAGTTTGCAAATGGTGTAAACCTTATTCCTGTTCCTGCTACTCTCAAGGGTACTGGTACTTTAGCTGCTTCTACAAAGGCTCAGTTTGATGCAATTATCGAAAAGGTTGGTGCTGCTAACGAAAGCGGTGTTGTAATCATGGGTACTAAGACAGCATTAAAGTCTCTTAATGCTCTTACAAAGGTTGATTGGGCTGATCCTGCTAATTCAATCAAGGAGTCTGTAGCAAACACAGGTATTATCGGTGGCTACGAAGGAACACCTCTTATGGAGATTCCACAGAAGTTTACTGATAAGTCTCTTGCTACTCCTATCGTTGATAACAAGAAGCTTTATATCATGCCAGCAGTTGATGATAGATTTATCAAGTTTGTTGACTATGGAGAGACTGAACTTGAAGTAAACGAAAAGGGTGCTACTAAGGATGATATGCAGTCTTATGAGGTACAGAGACGTATGGGTGTTGCAACTCTTATGACTCGTTATCATGGTGAGTGGGATCTGTAAGATTTACTTATAGATTGATTATACGGAGAGTGGCAATCCACTCTCCTATTTTTTGAAAGGAATTGAAAGGAAATGGCATATACAAAGAAAACTACTGCTACTACTGGTAGTACAGAAAAGATAACAAAAACTACAGAAGTTAAAGAAGATGTAAGAACATTCTCACCTGAAGATACTGTTCCATGTCGCTCATTAGTAAGTGGTGGACTTTATATTGAGGGAGCACGTTCACATATCCTTTATAGCTGGGCTGACTGTGGAGATGTAGTTGATGTTGAATATAGAGATTTAATTTATCTCGTTAGAACTCGTGAAGATGTAAACATTTATTCACCAAGAATTATTATTGAGGATGAAGATTTTGTTGAACAGAATAAGTCTGTAAAAGACTTATATGAGTCCATGTATGAAACAAGTGACTTAAATGAGATTTTAAATCTTCCTGTTCCTCAGATGTCAGAAACAATTAAAAAGCTTCCAAAGGGAGCAAAGGAAGCTCTTAAAGGTATTGCTTCTACAATGATTGAATCTCATGCACTTGATTCAGTTCACAAAATTAAGGCTCTTGATGAAATTTTTGGTACAAAAATGTTACTTACATTAGTTCAGGAATAGTAAAGGAGGCTCACAATGACGCTTCCATACGAAACAATTTTTTCACGAACAAGAGGACGAATTTCAGATCCGAAAGAACTCTCTCTTGACGAAAATGATTTGCTTGAGATATATACAGAACGATTAAGCAATGTAATTTCTAATCCAAGAGTGCGTAGATTATTCTCTTCTCTCACACTCGATGATGAAATTCAACAGTTGGATTTTACACTGAATAATTCAGTAGACGAAACGGCTGATATGAATTTTGTCGTAGGAATTCTTGTACTTGGAATGACGATTGAGTGGTTACAACCACAGGTTGATTCTATTATGCACACATCAGTAATGATAGGCGGCAAGGAAGAAAAGAAGCTACTTGATAATCATAAAAATATGATTGACCGTCTGGATTCCATGAAAACTGAATTGAATAAACGTATTCGTGATTACGGATATATGTACAATTCTTATATCAATACGGAGTCTTAATATGCAATACATATATGGCGACTTCACAGACAAGCAAATCAATGAAGCAGTTCGTGCAATGCATGGTGATATTCACAAACTACTGCTCTATAAGGACAAGACAATTGAAGAGAAAATATTTGAAGACGATGAAGCGTTTCTCGTCTTCTTTGAGAATGTTATGTTTAAATTAGGTGGCACAAAAACCTTATTTAATGATAACGGTGTAATGGTAACATTAATGTCTGAATTACAGGCTGCATTAGATAATGCAAAAAGTGATCATTTTAATTATACAACATTCCGCAGAGCAATCTTAGATTCTCACGGATATATTAAGCAGATGTTTGAGGGAGGTGTAAGCGATGCCGAGTCTACAAACAGCTAGGCGTGTCGCAAACGCCAAGAACAACGGTGCTAAAACTATTGGTCAGATTTATAAGGAACAGTCTGATTGGGCGATGGAACAGACATTTGAAAACGACATCGCTACAAAGACTTGTTACATCTATGACCATTTTCATGATGACTTCTTTACAGATGAACATGGAATTACACGTTCTCTTGCTGAAGGTATGACTTATGAAAATACCAATAAGACAAAGATAGATGCAAAGTTTATTGTCAAATCTTATCAGTCAATGGACAAAGATCAAGTAGAATACTATCTTATGTTTCGTCCAAGTCAGCCTGTAAGATTCAATGAAGGTGATGACCTTTATTATTATGAGACTGATTTTAGGAAACGCTATGGAGCGACATTTCCGATAGGGCTTTTCGTGGACGTTCCAGATGATAGAGGAATTTATCATAAGTGGATTGTCTGTCGTAATGAACCTGCAAATCAGTTTCCAAAATATCTGATTTTACCAGTAAATTACGAACTTACATGGATTGAAAAATCTAATGATAAGCGCATCAAGAGACGTATGTGGTGTTGTTTAAGACAACAGAATTCCTACACTATAGGCACTTACACCGACCGATATTTTACACATACTGATAATCAGGATAAGATATGGTTGCCAATGAACTCTATTACAGAGAAGTTTTGGTACACTTCTGAAGATTCTAAAAATATGCGTGTTGTAGTAAGTGCTTTAACAGAACATCCTACAGTATGGACAGTGACCAAGGTTGAAAATTCAATGCCACTTGGGTTGCAAAAACTTACATTGTACACTAACTTCTTTAACGAGCATACTGATTATGTCAATCTTGAAACAGGCGAAATGTATGCGAACTATTTCGATTCAGAAATTGCTCCAACTGATCCATCTACTCCAACCACTCCCCCATCTTCTATCACAGCAAGAATTTCAGCATCCACTTCAACAATTAAAGTTGGTGGCTCTTATAAAAATCTCACAGTAAATCTATTTAATGATTCCAATGAAGATATTACAACTGAATATGCTGATGCAACCTTTACATGGACTTGCTCTATTGATGATGAAGATTGGACTGATAAAGTTACATGGCGAGCTGGTGTAAAGTACAACCAAAAGAAAGTAAAGTTTCCTAATGACGCTTCGGTTATTGGCAAGATTTTAATTATCCAATGTATTATCTTTGATGAACATCAAGGATATATAAATAGCGAAAAGTTTCAATTTGAAATAACTGAATAAGAGGTGTTTATATGGTAGAAATGATTACTAAACAAGATATGCTAAATAAACTTAGGGCATTTAAAGAAACACCTGATAATGATACTATTCGGTTTAAAAAGAAAATTGAGAAAAAACTTATGGGGTGTCCAGAACTTCTTTATGCTCTTAATGAAACAAAACTTGAATCAGAATTGTTTGACGATGATGGTAATATAAATTGGGATACCAAAACTGGTGAACCTCTTGGAGAATGGGATAGATATTTTGGAAGTAATTCAAATATCCGTCCTTTTTTATTTATCCCAGATACTCAGACAGAAGTAAAACATTATATATGTTATCAAGTAAATTTTAACGAATCCCCAAGATATAATACTGTTGAAAAGTATATACAAGTTAAATTTACAATATTTATTCATGGTAATGATCGTATGGATAAATTGACAGGTATCCCACGTCACGATTTGTTAGCTGCAATTATTCAGGAACAAATTAATTGGACAAATATATTTGGAACACAATGTATGATTATATCTGATCAGGAAAGTACAACTGATAATAATTATCTTGTTCGTACTTTTATGTTCCAAGCTACTGTGCCTAATTCAATTACCGAAACTAGAAATGGTATTTCAAGAACTATTAATAATTTAGGTAGGTGATTATTTGGCTGAGAGTTTCGATGATTTACAAAATAAATATAGCAGCGTTATAGAAAATACAAATGATTCATTAAATAATAAAAATACTTTGGATATTTTATATGACTTTGATGAACTAAAAATGTATTTTGGTGAGGATTATTGGGTTACTGATAGAATATGTATCAAACAGCCAACTATAGGTGATATATTAAAGTTTGGCGATGTAAAGTTTTATTCTATGATAAATACTTTATGTGCAAACACTACTACTTTTAGATTAGATTTATGGAAAAATGGGGTGGATTGGAATAAATTATCCGATTTTACATTGTTTTCTTCTATTATAAAAGGATACACGCCTGAAAATACATATCTGATATTTGGCGATTTGAATCTATCATGGTTTGAGGTAATACCTAACGAAGAAACAAAATCCAATATTTTGGTCTATATTCCTCGTGATAAAACAGGACATGTTTTACCATTTGATTATAAAAACCCTATAATAATTGATGAGCTAATATATATGAAGATGATTAAATATCTTCGAACTATGTTTAATATTAATCCCAAAGTTGAACGTGCAAAAAATAAAGCTACAAAAGAAGCAATAATCTGGGAAGATGAAATGAATTTAAAAAAAGAGGCAGAAAAGAAAAAAGATAAGGGGTATACTTCCTCTTTTTTATTACCATTAATTTCTTCAATGGTAAATCATCCTGGTTTTAAATACAAACTTCAAGAACTAAAGGAAGTCGGCATTGTTCAATTTATGGATAGTGTTAAACGATTACAATTATATGAAAATACAACTGCATTAATGTCTGGAGTTTATTCGGGCATGTTAGATAGTTCAAAAATGAATTTATCTAAAGAATTAAATTGGCTTAAAGACTTGAATGAATAATTCAAGTCTTTTTTATATGCAAAAAACAAATAATTTTAAGGAGGAAAAATTTTATGGCTTTTACATTAGACGATTTAGTAATCGACAGAATTCAGATGGCTGTTGCTGAAAAAACAGATGGTACATTATTATATACTTTAACACAGTTATCCGAAGCAACTATTGAAACAACAGCAGAATCTAAAGAAGCAAAATCAGCAGAAGGTTCTCTTATTAAGAAATTTTATCAGGGTAAAGCAGGTACTTTTACTGCTACTAATGCAATGATTAACTTAAATGTTATTGGTGCAGCATCAGGTACTGATAAAATTATTGCTACTTCTTCTAAGAAAGTTCAGATGCCAAAAATCATAATTGCCAAGAAAGGTGAAACAACTGTTGAATTAGTTGATGGTACAAATGAAACATTAGTTGCAGGTACAGTTCATGTAAATGCACTTGGTAATAATGGTGCTATGGGAAAATCTTATGAACTTAGTTCATCTGAAGCTTCTGCTAGTGCATTTAAATTATCAGGTAATACTTTAACATTACCAACAGATGCTACAGCAGATAGATTTGTTATCAAATTTGAGCGTAATGCTGTAAATGCTGTTAAGATTACAAACGCATCTGACAAATTCCCAGGAACAGTTAAGCTTACTCTTAAAGCTCTTGCTGTAGATCCATGTGAACCAGATACTTTAAGAGCTTGTTATATAATTATTCCATCATTCCAGGTATCACCTGAATTAAGTATTACACTTTCAACAGAAGGTACACTTGATTATAAAGGCGATATGCAGATTTCTTACTGCTCTGCTGATAAGGAATTATACACAATTGTTATGTGTGGTGATGATGAAGAGTAATTGTTACTCTTAAATAATATGAGAGTAGGTGTAATAGCCTACTCTTATTCTATTGGAGGATTTAAAATTTATGGGAAAGAAAAATAATAGAAAGTGCATCATTTGTGGTAAAACTTATACATTTTGTCCAGTTTGCAATTCAGAAGATGTAAATAAACCTACTTGGTATTTTATTTTTGATGGAATTAATTGTCATGATATTTATGATGTATGTGTTGCTTATAGGGACAATGAGGTTACGCCTGAAGAAGCTTATGATAAACTTTCAAAATTAGATATTAAGAATTATAAAGATTTTGTTCCAGCAACAAAGGAACAGATTAAAGAGATTTTAGAAAAAGGTAAACATTTTAAAATAGATTCTAAAAAAATAGAAACAAATAGTTTTGAAAATAAAGATAAATCTACAAAGAGTATAAAATCTAAAAATAAGGTCAGTGATTTAATTTAGGGAACATTCCGTATTTGAATAATACTGACTTGTTCCCTATTTTTTACGCTAAGCAAGGAATGAAAGAAAAATATGGAAATTAGTAATTTTACAGGTGAAGAATATCATTTAAAAGATTATGTTTGTATTCGTGATCCAAAACAACAAAGACTTTATATAAAACATGAAGTTTATCCAATTGAGATGTACGTTACCGAAGATATTAAAACTAAAAAAGATATTCTTGTGATGTTGTTTTCAAAAGAAAAAACACGACATCTCTATTTATTATATAAAAATAGGGAGTTAGAATAATGAAAAAATTTAAAGAAAAAGAATTAAAAAAATTTGTAATCGCTGATTTGTCTAATCCTACTAATTATGTTATGTCTAAACGAAATGGTATGTATTGTTTTATTGATAACATTGTAGGAGCTACAAAATTTGTAAATAAAACTATTGCACAAGTTATATGTAATGAATGTATTCGAAAATATAACATAGATTTAGTTGTAATTCCAATTTTAGTTACATATGAAATAATTGAGGAGGAAGTTAATGGATTGGACTAATATATCAAAGGATACTCTGGTCGAGCCTTATATTAACGAAGATGGTTGGTATGCTCAATGCCATCGTTGTTGGACTGAATTGGAACCAGAAGAAAAAGTTTGCCCTAAATGTGGACAACACCAAGATTGGTCTTGGTTAAAAAATAAAAAAAACAAGGAGGAATAAAGTTATGAAAGAATTTTTAGAAAGCTTAGATTGGGTAACATTACTTTCTGCTATTTGGACAGTAATTTTAGTTCCAATAATAACAAAAATCTATTCTTATCTTAAAGATAAAAAACTTGACAAATATGCTGACATTCTTTATTCAGAAGTTAAAAAGGCAGTTAAATCTGTATATGAGACAGAAGTTAAAGATATAAAAGGTACTGCCGATTGGACACCTGAGAAACAGGCAGAGGTTAGAGAAATTGCAAAGCAGAAAGCAATTCAAGCTCTTAATACTATTGTATATAAATCGCTTAAAGAAGCTAATAGTGATTTCGATGATTACCTTGACTCACTCATTGGGACAACTTTATATGACATAAAACATGAATAAGAAAGGATGGTATATATGAGTGGGAGCTATAGAACAACTAACTAAAATTAATTATATATCATTTATTATCTTATTTTTTGCTATTCTATTTGGAATTAAGGAAATTATTGAAATATTTAATTACTTTAAAAAGAAATTTAGATTAAAAACAGGTATTGATGAGGATAGAGAAACTTTAGAGAACAGAATAAAAACTCTTGAAAATCATGATGAATGGCAATATAAAGAAATATCAAAAATATCCAAGGGAATAGATGATATTAAAGATAGACTAGATTTATCAGAAAAAGAAAATAATCAACGTATTATAGTCCAGTATGGTGCTGAATTGTATAATCTTCATGATAAATTTGTATCGCAAGGATACGTTACAAAAGCTGGAATAGAAACATTTCAGTTAATGGCAGATACTTATTTAGATTGTGGTGGAAATCATTTAATTAGAGGGAAAATAATACCAGAAGTCCTTGCATTGCCTATTAAGCCAGAATAATTATTATATCATAAATAACATAAACCAAAGTTTATTAATTATTTTGTATAATATGCATAATAAAATAATTAATACAAATACTTAGGAATATGGAGAATATATAGAATTAAAAATGAACTTACTCTGAAAGAACTATCAGATAGAACAGGTATATCTACTGCCACTCTTTCAAAAATTGAAAATAACCACACAAATGATATTTTACTAAGTAATGCTATAATTCTTACAAAAGTCCTTAAAGTCGATTTGTATGAATTGTTTTGTATAAAATGATGAAAAGGAGGTTTGCTATGAGAAAAGCATATTTTAATGTAATTTGTGAAGAAATATCTATTTTGGGTGGTAAAATTATTCATATAGATGAAAATTTAGGGAGTATGGATGAAGTACATAAGTTGGTATTAGAGAATGTTGAAAAATTTCCAAATGGAAAGTGGGAATTGTACCCAAGCTTTATAACAATTAAAAACTAACAACTTAGAGTGAATTCATAAGAATTCACTCTTTCTTCTTATAAGAGAAATAGCACCGTATTTCTACGATGCTACTCTCTTACTACTACTTCTTCTACCCTATAAAATCCTTAGGATATCGCAATTAGTCAAATTGCATTTTCTAAGATAAGGATAATTTTTATAAATCGTGTATACAAGTCCTAAGACTGTAACACCAGTGGTAATAATGGAGCAAACTATTTCTACCAAAATATTAATTCCTTATCTACCTATACTTACCACAGATATGAGTTATTATACCATATTTTATCAATTAAAATCAATAAATGTCTTTATCACAATCTAGCCGTGTGATAAGGGCATTTCTTTATTTTGGGAGAGTATTTGGCTAGACTGCTCTCCTACCCCCTTAACCAAGAAAGGACTGAAAATTATAAAACTTATTTTAGATATGGACGTGGTAAATAAATATAATGAATATTATTTTACTCAACATCCAAAAGCAAAAAAGAAACAAATTGAACATCCTTATCATCCTTCAATAAATGTTTGGAGTATTAAGCCACGAATACAAATGAATGCATTAAAACAATCATGGAAAGCATTTATCGTATGGTGGATTAAGGATTTAGGATATGAAAACATGCAATTAGATAATGTAAATATTGAATATGATATTTATCATCCGACTAAAAGAAGAACCGATCCTGATAATTATAGTCCCAAATTTATTCATGATGGTTTTGTGGAATCTGGTTTCTTATTAGATGATGACAGAGAACATTTACATAGTTTAACAATTAGATGTCATGTAGATAAAGATAATCCAAGAACGGAGATAAATATTATCTATGAATGATAAAGAAATACATTCGTATCTTAAAAAGAATAATTATAGGATTAAGGCAACAGATGGTATAAATGTTCTTAATTCTAGTCCTCAAATAATAGATGAATACTATGATTATGATAATAAGACTATGACAATTATAACGCCTGATAACACATTTACTTTTGAATGGTTGTTGGGTAATGGAGAATAAATATAAAGGAGATAAAAGGAATGAATAAAATTACAATCAAAACATTTTGCAAAGAATATAGTAATCGTGTTAACGATACTTTAAAGAAACAGTATATTAAGGATAATCTTGAAATTACATCTTATGTACCATTTGTCAAAAAAGATGCGATTATCAGCAATTTACTAAAAGCAACTATGATTGATAAAGAAACTGACAATGTAAAGGTAAATTCTTCTGCTGAGTATTTGTTGATGACAAGAATTCTTATTGAAAACTACACCAATCTTACTGTTGAGACAGATGGATTTTATGAAGAATATGACGAGCTAAAGAAATCTGGTTTGTTTAATATTTTACTTGTTGGAAATGACACTACTGCGCCATTAATTCCAATAGAAGAAATCACTGAATTTAAGTTTTTACTTTCTCAGAAGAAGGCTGATGTCATGACCAATCGTTATGAAATCCACAGCTTTATTGCAGAGCAAGTAGATAAAATTAAGGCTCTTGGTGAAGCTACTCTCACACCACTTATGGACGTTGTAAGTAAGAAAATTGATGAGATTCCAAAGGAAGATTTAGATAAGGTTGTTGAGTTTGCTAAGAATGGAAATTTTAGAGAGGTGTAAAATATGACAGTTTATGGTGTTAGAGCGTCAGAATGGGAAACGGATTATAATTGTTTTTGTGCAACAAAAGAAATTGCTGAACGAGAAAAGAAAAGATTGATGGAACAATACAGTTCCGATGATGATTTAGATGACTGTATTGACATTGATAGATTTGAAGTAATTGATGAATAAGAAATTCAAATTTCATTGGAGGATTTATATGGATTATAAATTGAATGATTGTCCTTTTTGTGGTGGAAAAGCTGAAATAAAGTATGTTCCGAATGGTTGGAGTTATGAAAATATGGCTTATGTTAAATGTGCCAAATGTGGTGCTTCTTCTAAGCATTTGGATATTACATGTAGAGAAGAAGAACTTGTGAATAAAATAGTTAATATGTGGAATACACGAGTTTAATATTTAGGCTCTATATGTGTCATAGCGTATAGGGCTTTTCTTATGGAGAGTGGTTACTACTACTACTCTCCTATTTTAGTGTAAAAAAATAAAATTATAGTGAAAATTTTGGAGGTGATGAAATTGGCAAAAATACAACCATTTACAGATTGGTTAAATTCATTAAAAACTAATTTGAATAAAGTGTGTGAAGAAACAAATATAGAATATGGGAAAAAATTAGAAAAAACATTAACGAAAAATTATTATAGAATTATTGACAATTTTTATTCTTCTTATGAACCAAGTTATTACGAGAGACGTGGATTAGGAAATGGCAGCCTTTATGATTTATTGGTTTTTGAACGTACTAATGATAGCTTTAAAGTAGGATTTGAACCTTCGAAATTATTAGGAAGAGACGGATATAATGGTGATAATGGATTATATAAAACGGTATTTTTATTAGGATATCATGGTGGTGCATTTGTAAATGGGCATTTCCAAATTCCTTGGTCAAATCCTGTACTTACTTATAACGGAACAGATGGTAAACCTTGGGAACCTGAAATATGGAATGATAGCAATTATAAATCTGGTTGGGAATATGCTCAAAGAAGTACATCACCATACAGAATGTGGAAATCTTACATAGATTGGTACAATCGTGGTCAATATCAAAAGGATTATGATGAAATATTAAATAAAAATATAATTAAATATTTTAAATTTTAGAAAGGAATCAAGGTATGGAAAATTCAACAAAAATTAATATGCCAACACTTAAGGCTGATGATATTATTGAAAAAGCCGCTGTCATTCGTGTTCAAGAATTGGACACATTAATTAATAACATGGCAGATAGTTTATCAAAAGCTTCAAGCGGAAAAAATTTGTCAAAATATTGGAAAACCCAAGATGAACTTATTAAAGATGTTATTACATCATATAAAATTTTTAATAAAGAATCCAATAAAGATAATGCTACAGAATTGATTAAAGTTACAAATGCTTTAAAAGCAATTGCTGGTGTAGATTTATCAAATATTCTTCCAAATTTTGATGAATTCACGAAAAGTTTTAATAATGCTAAAAAGAAAGTTGGAAATTTAGATAGTGCATTTAATGTCAAAGGATTTAAAGAAGTATTTAATGTTTTTGAAACACTAGAACAGCAAGGACTTGATGTACAAGAGGTATTTAGTCGCTTAGGAGCAGGTTCTAATGTTAGTAAATTACAGAATAACATTCGCTCATTAGAAGATGAGGTTGAAAAACTTACAAAAAAACTTATTATCGCAGATGATGCAAGAGATGCATTGAAAAATGAATTCGATAATTTTAAAACTGGTTCTGGAATTAGTAACATGATGGAAGATCTTGATGAAGCTAATGCAAAATTAGAGAAATTAAGAAATGAAGCAGTTGAGACATTTGAAAACTTTTTAAAAATAACAAACGTAGCTCAAAAAAGAACAGATCAATGGGGTATGTCGGAATATGATTTTGATGATTATAGATTTCAGGATTATTTTCAAAGAATAAAAGATGGTTCAATGACAGCTCAAGAGGCTATAGCTGATTTTAAGCTTCAATATGATTACTTATTAAAGGATTCATCAATAAATAATGATTCATTCGGTTTAGATCAATTGCAAGCATTTTCCACAAAACTTGATTCTATTTTTCAACAAGTAGAGGAAACATCAAATAAAATTAATGATATTCTTTCTAATGGTGTTATAGCAAAATCAGTACAAAATCTTAGTGAAGACACTACCCTCTCCGATTCTCAGCGTTCTATATTTGGAAATATCCTTCAAGATGAAGAATCTCTCAAATCAGTCACTGCTTTATTTCAGAAATTAATAGATGAAACCAATCAAACTAAAAATACAGAAGTTTTTAATACTGAACAATTCACAAAACTTGAATCTTTATTTACAAGTATTGAGTCAAGCTTATCTTCTATTAAAGGTGTTTTAGTTGATGTTGGTGATGGTGAAGAATTGTCTCCATTATTAAAAACTATTGCTAATATTGAATCTGCTATTGATAATTTAAGTTCTAGTGTTAAAGGTATTGGGCTTAATATGAATATTGATTTTGGTTCTGATACTGAAATGGAAGCAAAGGCTCAAGCTAAGATATCTAATGCATTACAAGCATACCAAAATTTATTTGAACATATTAAAATGTCAAGTGCTGGTGGTTCGCTAATTACGCAAAAGTTCTTTGACTTTGATATAAATCAATTTGACACTCCAATGAGTAAGCTTCAAGCATATATAAAATTTATTAAAGATATGCGTGAAGAAGCAAAGAAAATGTTTGGTGGTCAAGATATCTTAAAGATTGATACAGATGACAAATATTGGAATCGTGCTTCTGCGGCGATGGGACAGGTAAAAAAGACTTTTAATGAAATGAAAGCTGCAAGCGACACAAATCCTTTGGAGAACATTTTCGGAAAGACTGATTTAACAGAAGTCCTTAATCAACTTTCTGCTATTGTATCTAAGCTTGATGAAATATCTATGTCTGCTAATAAGTTTGCTGATGTTTTTAAAGATGGATTAAATGTAAATGCTTCTGTAGAGGAAATTGAAAAACTTACCAATAGAGTTAAGGAATTAGAATCTGAATTAGCAAAGATTAAGACTCCTACTACTGTTGCTACTCCACAAGAATCGAATATTTCATTTGGTAATGCTTCTACTACTTCTGCCGAAAAATTTCAGCAAATAACAAATGATACTGTAAATGTGTTATCAGATGTTGGGAAAACCGAAGACCAGATTGTTCAGAAGATTCAAAAAGAACGTGCTGAAGCTGAAGCAAATAATGAAGTATTGCGAGAACATCTCGTTTTACTTGATAAGGCAGGTAAAGTTGTAGCAAACCATTGGGGAAGCACGTCTAATGTAAATGGCACATATACAGAGGAACAATTATCTCAAGCTCAGGGTGGAAAAATAATTCATGCTCACCCAGGTAAAGCTAGTTTCTTTGGTGGAAAAGATTTACAGCATCTTTTGCAAGATTCTATGTACGACCAAATTAAGCAGATTGAACTTATTTGGGGTGATTCTACCTTATCTGTTGATAAATCCACATTAACTAAACAAAGTAGTAGCACCATTCTCAATATAATGAGAAATGTGCGAAAGGCACTCACCGAAGCCTATGGAGATAATCAAGATGGCGCTCCATCACGAGAAGCAAGAGAACATATCAATGCGATTGAGAAGGAAATATTTAAGTCAATTGCACAGAAATTAAATGTTTCTGTTACAGAAGATGGTTCTATGGCAAAAGAGGTAACAGATTCGTTATCAGATGTTGATAAGGCAATTATTAAACGATTTAGTGAAATTAAGGCTTCTGTTGTACAAGATGTTGATGCTTCTAGCATTATCAAAAATACAATGAAAGACGCATTTCCTGACTCTTTTACTAATACCAAACCTGAAACAGAAGGTATGGAACAAGTAGAGAAAGCAACCGAAGAAGCTGTTCAAGCAAAGAAAGATTTTGCTACAGCTAATGAAGGTGTTCAGTCTTCTATTGATGGTTCGGAAAATCCGTTAAAACTTGAAGCTGAATTAATGGAACAGATTGCAAGGTCTGCTCGTGAAGCTGCGGATGCGAAGAAAGAATTTGTTAAAGCTAATAAACAGGTTAAAGATTCTGCTAATAAAAGTAATAATGATTTAGTAGATGGTCATTCTGAAAATGCCGAACCATCTGGTGTCAAGAAGTATAAAAAGAAAGGTTATAAAGCCCATGATACTGGAAATCATGATAATGAAAAGAAAGTATCAAATAAAGCTGAACTTGAACAAGCATTAAGAGAATTACAATCTGAAATAATTGCTTCTATTGACGAATCAACTTCTTTTGTAAAAGAAATTACAGATTTTTATGATTCACAAAATGACCTCGTTAAGACACAAACAAAAGTTGGTGATAAGAATGGTGGTGTGCGTACATATACTCATTCATATAGTACAGATAAGGAAGGTAACACTACTGCATGGACGAGTCATATTGATAGTAAAAAATATCAAGATCAAAATAAGATCATTCAAGAACAGATAAAAAATCTTCAAAAACTTTCTGCCGAAAAAAAGAAAGCTGCTGAGTCTGAAAGAAAATCTACTGTTAATCAAGCTTCAGAAGATCAGTTGGAAGCATGGAAACAAATTCAAAGAATTAGAAAAGAGATTGCTAATACAAACAATGCTAAACTTATAGAACAACTTGAACAAGAGAAAAAGACTTATCAAGAACAATATCTTGCCGCTGATAAAATTCTAAAAAATAATTCTGATTTATATAATTCTGAACAGCGTCTTAATGAATTAAAAAAGATCTCATTAAAAACAACTCAACAAATTGAAACTTCACAACAGAGACAACTTAATGGGTATGATAATAAATTAAGTGGATACCAAGGTAAAATTAGCGGATATAAGGCAACTATTGATAAGTTTGGAGATGATGGTTGGACAAGTCCTGAATATTCAGATAATGTACAAAGAGCACAACAAGCATTAAAAGCTTATGAAGATGAAGTAAATAAACTTAAAGCGAATCCTGATTTAATAAATAAAGAATCTCTTGCTAACGTAGAAAAATTAGGAAAAGATTTCGAAGAGGCTGCTCTTGCTATAAAGAATATGACGGCTGCTCAAAAAGGTTATACACAGCTTGGTGCTGAAAAGGCAATGGATAAAATTTCTCAAATGTTAAAAGAGAATAGCAAGATGTCAAGACAGGCTAAAGCCGATATTAAAGCTTGGTATGATCAAATAAAATCAGGCAATCCAAGTGCAAGCCTTGATGTAATTTTAGGTAAAGTTGAAGAAATTGTAAGAAGAGAAAAAGAAGCTGGTCGTGGTGGTAAGAGTATGTGGGAAGCCATCAAGGAAAAAGCTTTTTATAGTGCTGCTAGTGTCGTTGGTACATACTTTGGACTTAATGATATTATTCGTTATGGCAAGGAAGGTATTGATACTATTCGTGAACTTGATGCAGCAATGACTGAAGTTCGTAAAGTATCAAATGCTACTGAAGCTCAATATAAATCATTCCAAAAAACTATATCTTCTACTGCTAAAGAAATTGCCACAACAAATAAAGAATTGCTTAATTCTAGTGCTGATTTCTTAAGATTAGGATATAGTCTTGATCAAGCAAGTGACCTTGCTAAAAATGCTACATTATTTGTTAATGTTGGTGATGGCGTAGATATTAATGCCGCCACTGAAGATATGATTACGGCAATGAAGGCTTTCGATATCCAAGCTGAAGATAGCATTAAAATTGTTGATGATTATAACCAAATAGGTAAATATATATTGCCTAAACATATAGTAATATATGGGGATTTTTTAATCCTAGAAAGTAGCTATAACGGTTAAAACGTGATGGGACACGCAAGACCGTGGTAATTAAAATAAGAATAGTAAATTAACAATTAAGGAGGAATAAGATATGATATCTTTGTCTCAAAAACAAATAATTTTAGGAGGTCTTTTAGGAGATTCTTCTATAAACAATAAAAACGTGCAATTTTCACAAAGTATTAAACAAAAGGAATATCTACTTTGGAAAGCTAAACAATTTAATAAAGATATAAAATATATAAATAACACCTTTAATGAAAAGAAATATCCAAGGTGTTATTTTTATTATTACATAAAAAATGAGGATATTCAGTTTTACAGTTTTATTTGCAAAAATTTATATTCGAAAAGCAGGAAGAAAATATCATTAAAATATTTAAACGAATTAGATGCATTGTCTCTTGCGATTTGGTGGATGGATGATGGATCAATTTGTTTATCTAAGAGAAATAGATATGGTAAATTAGCAACAGAGTGTTTTAATTACGAAGAACATATTTTAATGAAAAAATATTTTAAAGAAAAGTGGAATATAAATGTTCAAATTAAGTCCGAAAAGAATAAATACTATTTCCTAAGATTTAATGTAACTGAGTTAAAAAAATTAATATCTATTATTTATAAGTATGTATGTGAAATACCTTCAATGATTTATAAAATTGATTTGCAATACCAATATAACGGCAGAATTGGTAATGATTTTATTGATGTATATAATTATATAAACGAACATAAGTAATACTATTCTATTTTATCGAACCTTAGAGACTGTAATACTTTATATGGTAACATATGAAGTTTCGCTACTCCCCTATTTTATAGGGTGAAGATCCAGTCCGAACTCACACGATAATCCCAAAATAAAAGAAATGTGAGAGTTAGCCAGAAATGACTAGCCGCCATATAAAAATATGGTCAGTAACCAGACATGGTGAAAGTAACAGTTTTGAATAAGTTTGCACTCTCTGCTACAGACATCGGCGAAGCTATGAAACGTTCTGCTTCTGCCCTTGAAACTGGAAATAATTCATTTGAAGAAAGTATTGCCTTAATTACAGCTATGAATGAAATCGTTCAAAATAGTGAAAATACAGGTAATACATTAAAGGTATTTAGTTTAAGACTTCGTGGAGCAAAAGCTGAATTAGAAGATATGGGTGAGGATACCGATGGCTTATGTGAATCCACCTCAAAACTTCGTGAACAGTTAAAATCATTGACTGGTGTTGATATTATGCTCAATGACAATACCTTTAAGTCAACAACACAGATAGTTAAAGAGTTGGGTGCAACGTGGGACAAACTTAGCGATTCTTCACAAGCAGCCACCCTTGAACTTGTTGCAGGTAAAACAAGAGCCAATAATGTAGCAGCGTTGCTTAAAAACTATCAAAAAATTGATGAGGTTATGGAAAGTCTTGGTGATGCTGAAGGTTCAGCCTTACGAGAAAATGAAGCTATAGTTGATTCTATTGATGGACGTATCAAAGTATTATCTGCTACTGTTGAAGATTTTTGGCAAAAATTTATTGATACAGATTTAGTAAAAGATACCATATCATCACTTAGTGGTATATTAAATCTATTAACAAAAATTATTGATAAAGTTGGTTTACTTCCAACCTTATTGACCCCTATAGGTGCTATAATAGGGAAAAAGCTGGGTTATGCAAGTATATAATTTACAAGGTTATATACACATATAAATGTAGTAAGCAATATGTGCAAGGCTCAGAATATATCTCGTGCCGAGGTGAGAATCCTTGGATAAAACACAAAGAACTTGTATATACAAGGAAGATATATAAGTAAAATCAACTACAGATGCTACACTGTAGACCTCTGATATGACTGTGTGTGAACTACGCAGCCTCTAAGATTCGTGAGACTTAGATAAGAACTGGAACGACTCGTGTGACTCATAATGTAGCACGATGATCTAATCAGCAGAGAGGCGTACTGCCTATATAGGTAAGTGCTGCTCCCATCGACTACCAAGAGGGCGTAGGTTATATTATAACCCACGAAGGTATAGTCACAACCCTATCATTGAGTGTGATAGTGAAAAAGTTCAATCGTAACTATACGATGCGAAATAATAGTGAGATTATTACTCTTCTACTGCTGACTTTGTAAAACAGAGTAGATAAATAATTAAAAAATGGGAATAATATAAAAGAGCAGTTAAACAACTACTCTTTTGAACCGCTGCATATGATAAGAATGGAAATAAAAAGAAAAAATTAGATACACAAATAGAATTTTCACATCCAGCTATGTCAAAAGTGTCATATATAAAAGTAGAACATGCAAGATGTATTTCTAAGGCACGATTAACTGAGAAAATGTGTGATTTAGATGACGACACAATGAAATACATAAAGGATATAATTAAAATTGTATATGATATTAATTAACCTATTGACATATTAATGCATATAGTGTATTATAATAATACAAAAACAAATATGACTGTTGCGAAAGATTTGACATTGTGTTATTTCTTTCGTTGTACATTGGGGCAAATGTATTCGCACTGATTTTTAGTGAAACTGAATATATTCCAATGGTTATAAACTGTATGGAAAACATCTAGTTATTGCTAGGTGTTTTCTTTATGTGTACACCTTATAAAAGAGAGTGTAATATTGCCACTCTCTTTTATGATAAGATAATTAGTACACATGTTTACCAAGTATACTTACAGTTCAGATATTTAAAACCCTTATTGATTTTTTGCTGAAGATACCCAACCCCATAATAGACATTGCTCGTTCAGTACCAGTTATAGCTTTTATGTTGGTTGAATGACAATTTGGACATTTAGGACGGTTATCTTCTTCTACTTCTACCAATTATTCGGTTTCCAAGTATAACCACAGTTACCACAACGATTAACAGTTTTGCTTGCACCAAGAAGTCCCCAGAAATTATTGACTCCTCTAGCACCTGTTGTAATTGCAGTTGAATTACACTTAGGACAATGGATTAAGTTACTATTTTCTATTTGTTCATTACCCTTTTGTTGTTGTAATTGAGTTTTGAATTGTGACATTTTTAGTTGAAATTCTATTGGGTCTTTTTGTTTAAGATCATCCATTGCTATAATAAATGATGGGTCGCCTGATATATCTGCAATTATTCCAAATTCAAACACGTCAATATTCATAGGCGACAAACGACAACCACAATATTTACAATATGTATCTTCTTTATTAATATATGCTGAAAAATATGCAGCAGGCGTTACATATTTCGATGAATTATGTGTTCTATTATTCTTTTTACAGTTAGGACAACACATTACTCTTGGTTTATGATTCATATTATAAAATCTCCTTTTTTATTTATTATACCATTATTTTTTCTAAAATTAAAGCAGATTAATAAATACAAAGTTTATATTTATTATTAGCTTGCACATTATGATAATAAAAATGGTTTTAGTTTTGGGAAAATTATAGATATAAATAACGATACAAAGGATTTTTTAAATAATAAAGATTTATATAATAAAGAAATCGAATTAGAATCATTAATCCAGAAATATCCACAGGCATCTAAAGAATCTATTTCGTTTGCTAAATCAATTCGTAATGGTAACATCATCCTTAAAGAAGGTCAGACATATCTTCAGGCATACCAAGAGCAATTAAACGCTACCAAATTTAGCTTAAAAAACATTGGAGCGTCAATCAAGAATTTCTTTGGAACTCTTGGTGCAGATGTATTAAATATGTTTGGTGGTATGGTGATTGGAGCTATTATTAGTTCTGGCATTCAATTAATTAATAAAGGTATTGAAAAATACAATAAAAAGGTTGATAAGATTGCTAATTTAAATAAAAAACTTGAAAATTTAAATGAAACTTTTGAGACCAACAAGCAAAAAATCGAAGATATTAATACTTCTCTTGAAGATAATAAGAAACGTATTGAAGAGATTCAGAATTTAGATAATATTACTTATGTTGATAAGCAAGAGATTGAAAATCTTAAAGAAATTAATCGTCAGTTAGAATCACAGAAAAAAATCCTTAAAGATTCACAAGATCAAGTTGGTAAAGATTATGTTCAAACTTTAATTGAAAAAGATGACTTGGATTTTACTACCAATAAAGGTAAAGAAGGTAAAGCTAAAAAATGGAAACCAACTGATTTGACTACTTTAGGTTTTGAAAGATGGTATAGAATTGAAAAAGCAAGACATGAAGATACTGATTATGAAAAACTTAAAGACGCTATTGATGAACTTGAAAAAATAAATAGTTATTCCTCTACAGCTAAAGATAAATATAATAAATATATTAATAGTAAAGGGCTAGGATTTATAAATGATATTCATCTTGATGATGAAAAGGCTGAAAAAGCTTTAGAAATAATTGCTGAAAAAGATTTAGAAATAATTAAAGCAAGATATACTGAAGTTTCTAAACTTATTCAAGATATTAATAAAAATTATCCTGAACAGATGTCTTCAAAGGAAGTACAAGACAAATTAAATGAACAACTATCTTATCTTAAATATATTGATTTCGACTCTTGGGCTGACCAAAATATCACTAGAATTTTAAATAAAGATAGCTTCAAGGATATAGGTAAGGCATTAAAAGCGAAAATCGAAAATGGACTTAGTGATGAAGATATATTACAGGCATTTAATTCTAATGGCATAATAGAAGGACTTGAAGAAGAATATCAAAAAATCTCCGACTGGGGTCTCGATGATTATGCTGAACAAATTAAGAATGGTACTATTCAAACTGTATTTGGCAATGTCGATATGGATAAACGTACCATTATTAATTGGTCTGACGAACTTAAACAAACTTATGCAGATGCATTAGCAAGTTGGGATTATGATCCAGAAGTAGGTTCTATTGATACTGTATTTGGTGGTTCTGAACGTTTTGGAGAAGACTTAAATGGCAATGGTTGGGAAGTTGCATTTACTCCTATTCTACCAAATGGAACATTCTTATCAAAAGATACTGTTGAAGAATATATTAATCAGATTCTTGCAGAAGCATATGCTGATGATGGAAAAGTTACCGATGATGAATTGAAAGAGTTTGATGCTCAGGGACGACAAATTGGTGATACATTTGTTCAAGGAATTTATGCTGGTGTTGACGATAGTCAAAATTATGACAATAATGGAAACTGGGCAGATGTAGTTGGTCGCCTTATGCACTTCTCTGGTATGGACGGTGCAATACAACTTTTAAAAAAACAATTTGGAGAAGATTTAACTGAACAAGATTTATTATCCAGTGATGAAGCTAAAAAATTATTAAAAGGTATAGCTCAAACTTTGTATGATAACCAAGGTGAAGAATCTATTAAAAAAGCTGCAAGTCATATTGTAAAACTTTTTAGAGATGAAACTTCTCAAGCTTTTCAGAGTTTTGAATATTCTCCATCAGATATTTTTAAATTAAAAGACGATACTAATAATTCAACTAAACTTGGTCAATTATCTGACCAACTTGATAATATACAATCGGCTTATACTAGCTTAATGGATACAATAGATCAATATAATGAGACTGGTTATATTACTGTTGATCAGTATCAAGCCATATTATCTAATGGCTCTCAATTTTTAGATTATTTAATTGATGAAGATGGTAATTTAAAAACTGATACAGAATCAATGAAAGAATTAACCAAAGCAAGACTCCTTGCAATGGAAGCTCAAATGCAACAAGGACTTATTGATAATGTAACAGGCATTAATACTGAAGCAGATGCGATGACTTATTTGTCTAGTACAAATTACGAATTAGCAGAAAGTTATAATGCAGTTAGTGAAGCAGCTTTAGAAGCATGGAAGGTTCAAGCTTTAAATAATGGAATATCTCAAGATACAATAGATAAAGTCTTGAATAAACGAAAAAGTGATTCTAAAAAAATATCTGATTTAACTCAGAAAACAATTTTAGGAGTTGATACAAACCCTGATGCGACTTTAAGAGCAAGTAATTCTAATTCAGATTCCTCTAAATCTAATTCTAAAGATTCTATTGATATAATAGATTTTGCCGAAGAAAAACTTAATCATTTAAACACATTAATTGACGATACCCAAAAACATATTGAACAGTTAGAGGGTTCAGCCAATAAAAATGCTTTAGTTGATAGTTTAGTAGACATCAATAAATCTAAAATGAACACCTTAGAACAAGTCAGTGATTTATATACTAGAATGGCTGATGAGTATTTGGCTAAAATTCCCGAACAATATAAAGGATTAGCCAAAGAAGGTGGTCTGGAAATAGATAAATTTATTGGTAATGGAAATTCCGAGGTTACTGATGCAATTAAGAATTACCAGACTTGGGCTGATAAAGTAGATGATATTAATTCTCAATTAATAGAGTTAAAACAGACATTAAAAGATCTTGAAGTTGATAAATTCAACAACATCAAAGATGATTTTGATTCTATGTATAACATCTTAGATAAAAATAAATCTAAAATTAAAGATGTTGTTAGTTTATTAGAAACTCAGGAACAAAATGTTGGTCAAGGATTCTATGAAGAATTAATAACCGAAACTAAATCTCAAATTCAGATACTTAAAGAAGAACGTGATACACTTACTTCTCAAATGACTTCTGCATTAAGAAATGGTATTGAATATGGTTCAAATGAATGGAAAGATATGTATGATGCATTACAAGATGTAGATTCTTCTATTATATCTTGTGAAAATGACTTAAAAGATTTTCAGAAATCTATTAATGAATTGCATTGGAATACTCTTGAAAAGATTAAAGACCAGTTTTCTTCTATCTCAAGTGAGTTAGACAGTTTAAATAGTCTATTAGAGAAAGATACAGTTACTTCAAATGGTAAATTTACTTCTGAATCAATTACTAGAATTGGTTTATTAGCTCAAAAATATGAATTGGCAAGAAATGAAGTTTCTCAATATAATGAAGAAATTAAATATCTTGACAAATTATATTCAGAAGGCAAGGTATCTATTAATGAGTACACTGATAAATTGAATGAATTAAGAGATTCACAATTTTCATCAATATCTACTGCTGAAGAAGCTAAAAAGGCTATATTAGATTTAGCCGAAGCGAGAGTTAATGAGGCTATTGATGCAATTAACGATGAAACTGATGCTTATGAAGAATTAATAAATAAGCAAAAAGAGTCATTACAAGCCGAAAAAGATTTATATGAATATAAGAAGAATATAGTTCAAAAAGAAAAAGAAATTTCTTCTATTAAACGTAAAATCAATGCAATGATGGGGTCAGATGATGCTGCTACTATTGCTGAACGTGAAAAACTTGAAGCTGAACTTGCTGAAGCTGTTAATGATTTGGAAGATTATAAATATGACCATGCTGTAGATACTCGTAGCGATGCTTTGGATAAAGAGTTAGAAGATTATAAGGATGCACAAGAAAAAAGAACCGAAGCTTTAAAGGATTCTTTAAAAAATGAAGACAAAGTATTAAAGAAAGCTATTGCCGAAGCCAAATCAAGAGCCAATGAGATTTCTAAAACTTTATTAGATTTAGAGAAAAAGCAAAATGTATCTATTAATTCTTGTATTATTAATCCTTGGCGTACAGGTTCTAGTGCTATCGCAGGATATAATCAGGCACTTAATTCTAGCACAAGTAATTTTACTGCTAAATTAAATGGAATTAAAACTAATATTCAAAGTGTTCAGACACAGGCTAATAATATGGCAAGCACTATAATGTCAGCATTTAATATTAGTAATAATTCTGGAGTTTATGAAGCAATTTCTAAAGTTAGGCAAAATCTTTATAATACTTCTGTTGAGTCTATTCATTTAAAACAATGGATAAGTTCAGCTTTAAATAGTGGCTATGGTAATGGTGCAGTTAATTCTATTAACAACGTTAAGGATGCTGCAAATAAGGCTAGTAGTTCAGTAAATGGACTTAGATATGAGCTTGATAAACTTAATGGAATAGGTGCTGGTGCTGGAATAGGTGCTGGTGTCGCTCTTGGCACGTCTATATCTAAAATCAGCAATGGAATCGCAGATGGTATTAGAAGTCTTAGTGACGAAATTCGTAAGAAACTAGGTGAACAATCTGGACAAGGTAATTTACCTTCAGCAGGAATAAATAAATATCTTCCATTTCCAATGTTTGCAGAAGGTGGCGTGGTTAACGGAAAGTCTAATAAATTAGCTCAAAGTTTTGGTGAAGATGTTACTATATTTGCAAAGAAAGGCGAAAGAGTTTTATCATTAGAGCAAACCAAGTCTTTCGATAAACTTGTATCAAATCTTCCTGAAATTACGCCTAAACTAGAAGATTTTGTTAAGACTTTTAAGTTGCCACAAAATAATTTTACTAAGGTTGGAAGTTCTACACCTATCATAAATATAGATGCTGGAATAACAGTTCAGGGAAATATAGATAAGAACTTTGCTAAAGAGTTCGAAAATATGCAGAATCAATTAACAAAGAATGTAACAAGTAAAATCGCTACTTCTTTAGAAAAATTAGGTATGCAAAAAAATAACTGTAGACCATTATAATTCTAGGAGAGTCAATGTCAAAGTTGGCTCTCTTATTTATTTAAAATAAAATATAAAGGAGTGATATTAATATGGAATATATAGACGCAATAGACTTTACGTTCAATGGTAAAAATTCTAAAAGCGATTTTGGATATATAATTGTTTCTTTTGATAAATCCAGTGGATTTTCTGAACCTGATATTGCGCAATCATTAGAGGTTACAAAAGAAAATGTTGGTAATAATCCTAAAGCAAAGTTAATCGAATTGTCTTATGAAGATGTATTACAACCTTGTTTTGGACTAATGAAATGTGACGGTGAAGCATTTAGTAAAGAAGAAATTCGTAATATTCATAAATGGCTTATGGTAAATGAATATACAACACTTTTAATTAATAATTCACTTTGTAGCAATGTTCATTTCAATGCAATAGCAACCAATATAGAAATTAAAAAAAATAATGGTGGTATTGTAGGAGTTGCCGTAACTTTTGAATGTGATAGCCCATATGGATATCAAACCGCTTCTACTTCTTATACTATATCAGGCAACAAAACATTTGTACTTAATAATACTTCTGATGATTTTTTAAATAATGAAATATATATTAAGCCATATATAAAAATTATAAAAGAAGATTCTGGAGATTTTACTATTGAAAATACCACTTTAAACCAGACAACTGTTTTAAATTTATTAAATCAAGAAGAAGTTATTATGGATTGTGAAAACATGATATTATCTTCTTCTATTCCTAATCGAAATTTATATTCTAAATTTAATAGAGTGTGGGTATCTTTGGCTCCTGGAATAAACTCTATCAAAGTCACAGGTAATGGAACTATTACAATATCTTATGATGTTGCACGAAAGGTAGGAATATAAATGATTATAGATTTAGAAACACTAAAAAAAATATCTGATAGCAAAATGTATATTGCTAAAGGTAATAAAGATATTTATGAGTGTATCAGAAAACCAACTGATTTAAAGTTTACTTTAAATTTGAATCAGTATAGTGAAGCTAATTTTCAGTTATACTATAAAGGTAATGAAAATTCATTTGATGATATAGAAACCAACACAAGAGTACATATAGACAATTTAGGGTGGTGGATGTCTACTACTCCTACTTACACAAATGAAAATGGAATTAAATCTAAAGATTGTAAATTGTATTCTATCGAATATGAATTGTCTCAAAAAAATCTAAATTCATTTTATATAAATAGTGGTGAAGATGGAAGCATAGATGGAGTAACTTTTTATAATGAAAATGATACTTCTAAGTCTTTATTAAACCTCGCTTTAGAGAAAGCTTCTAATTGGTCTGTCGGATATATACACCCTGAATTAATCAATAAGCAAAGAACTTTTTCCATTGAAAGCATTAATATATACAGCTTTTTAACTGAGGAAGTTGCGAAAACATTACAATGTATATTTATATTTGACACTGAAAATTATACTGTTTCAGCATATCCTATAAAGCATTTTGGTGAATATATGGACGTTTATTTAAGCAATAATACAGTCATCAAAAAGCTTACCCAATCTCCAATAGATGAAAATGGTATAACTAATTGTATACGTGTTACAGGCAATGAAGATTTAGATATACGTGCAGTGAATTGTGGTTTTGAATATATATATGATTTGTCTTATTTTTACTCTAGGATGAGTAGTGATTTATTGATTGCTTGGAAATCATATATTTCTATATGGGAAGATAATAAAGAATCTTTTAAAAAAGGGCAGTTAGATTATAACAAACTTGAAAATACAATGGCTGCTTTAAAAGACAAACAACCTGATGATGTGGAATCAGAGAATTGGTCTGATTATGGTATAGACGAATTGGAGGCATTATTAAAGTCTGTAGACACCTCAATAGAAGATTATAAAAAACAAGGATATAATTCTTCTACTTCTCCTTTTTATAATACCTATAATAAATATTTAGAAAAAAGAAATGCTATAAATACAGAGCTTAATAGTAAAAAGAAACAATATTCAACTTATGAATCTCAATTAAAAGATATTGCTAGTGAGATAATTGCAATAAAATCTAAAGTGTTATTAGCAAATAATTTTACCGCCGATCAATTAGTTGAATTATCGCAGTTTATCAAAGAGGGAGATTATAATGATAACACTTTTGCAATTACTGATATTTATACAGAAGAACAGATTCAACAGAAACAATATGATTTAATGATAAGTGCGACAGAAGCACTATCTTCCTTAGCACAACCTCAGTATCAAATTCAAACTGATATAATAAATTTAATGAAAATACCTGAGTTTAAGGTCAATTATAAAAAAATAGCATTAGGAAATTTTATTGTTGTCTATTTGAACGAAAATTATTCATTAGATGAAAGGATTATTTCTTTTGAATTTTCACCACAAAATAGTTCTGATTTTTCAATAACTTTTAGTAATTCAACTCGTTCGGTAAACGGAATGAGCGATTTAGATTATCTTTTAAATAATTCAACAGGAGTTTCATCAAGTTCATATACCAATTCGTCTGGTAGCGGTGGTTCAGGAGGTAGCAGTTCATCTAAAAACTCTAACGACTATGTAACAAGGGCTGAATTATCAACAGCATTAATGAATATGTCTATGGGTGGTGCTGTATTTTCTAGCGAACAAATTAACGCTCTTGAAAAAATAGCCGATGGAAAAATCGACACAATTGATTCTAATTATATCTATACTAAATTATTAGAAGTTGAGCAAGCCAAATTTGATGAACTTGCTTCAAAAATAATAACAGCTGAATGGATTGAAGCTCATCAAGCAACATTTGATTTTGTTAAGGTAAAGGATTTTGAAGCATATACAGGCAAAATAAATACTCTTTTATCTGGTAATATTAGCTCTTGGGATATGCAAACAATTAATTTAACATCAAAAAATGTTACCTTTGAAGAAGGATTTGTAAAAAGTTTAATCGCAGAATATATAACTGCTAAAGCAATTTTTGGTGATTCAATTAGTACAAATGAATTTAAAATATTATCCGAGAGTGGTCATTTGTCAATCTTTGAAAATGTAATACAATTCAGAGATAAAAACAACATAGTAAGAATCCAAATAGGTGAAGATACTGATGGTAACTTCACTTTTTTTGTACTAGATGATACAGGGAAAGGCACATTAATTGACTCAACTGGTGTCAAAGAGAAGGCTATTGCAGATGGATTAATTAAGTCTGAAAAATTGGCTAGTAAGTCTAACACTTATGATGGTATTTCAGCAGATAAGTTAAATATAGATTCTGTTGTTACAGGAATAAATAATGGTACTACTTCTATTAACTCTACTAAAGTTTATTTTGATAGTGATGATAAGTCGTTAAATACTATTATGCAAGAAATGACAACTAAAGTTGCTAGAGTAGATGGAAAACTCTTATACGATGTTGTTATAACGTCAAGTAATGGTACTACAATAACTGACACAACGGTATTAACAGCAAATATATATGATTATGGTACTACTACTATTGCCACAGGAAATTTCACTTATCAATGGTATTTGAATGGAACAGTAATTAAAAATGCAACGAAAAAAACATATACGGTAGATGCATCATCGTTAAGTAATGGTGGTCAATTTACTTGCAAAGTTAATTATGAGGAGTGATAATTAAAAATGGGTTCAACAACAGGCTCAATAATTATAAATGTAAAAGGAAAAGATGTTACAGTAGGTGTTAATGCACCTGCTAATCCAAAAGATAATGAACTATGGTTAGATACAAATGATGGACAGAATATATTAAAATATTATAGTTCTAAAGATAAAAAATGGCATAATGTAAATGATATGTCTGGTGAATTTGGAAAAATCTACAATGAGTTAAAAACAAATTATTATACAAAAACAGAAAGTGATAATTCCGTAAAGACTATTATTGGTGAAACTACTATCACAAAGTCTGATGGTAAAGTGGTTAATATGAAAGATGCCATAAATTCTGTTATAGATACTTCAAACAGTCATACAACCCAAATAGGTAAAATAGAAACAAAATTTAGTGATTACTCTACTATCGAAGATGTTAATAGTAAAATTACTAAAGCTCAACAGACTTCTGAGGATTATACTATAGAAGCTATTAAAAACTTAAATATTGGTGCAGCCAATTTAATTAATGGTTCAACAATATATACTGAAAACAACAAATTATCTATAACGGCTACAAGGGACGATTTTGTTAAAACGTTTGACAATATATATGTAGATTTAGAAAAAGACGAAACATACACATTTAATTGTAAAACAGACGGAATATACGGTATAAACGGAGGAGATACTGTTGAAGTATTTTTTTTAAAAGATATGGCGTATACAACTTTTTTTAGAATAAGTAGCCTTCCATTTACTTTTAAATGTCCTGAAAGTGGTAGATATTACTTGCGAGTAGATGTAAATAAAAAAGGCTCAACACATTCATTCTGGAATTTCAAGATGGAACGTGGTAATAAAGCTACTGATTGGTCAATTAATCCAGTTGAGGAACAAGCAACTCTTAAAGTTTCTTCCGATAAAATAAATGCCGTTGTATCAAGTTTAGATTCTGAAGGAAGCATTACATTAACTAATAAAATGGCTAAAGTGGTTGCAGACACTATTTCTTTAAACGGTACTGTTAAGGTTAATGGAAATATGTTAGTTGATGGTGCTGTTACTGTCAATAAAATAGCAACTGATGCCATTAAATCTAAAAATTATATCGATCCAGATGAAACAACAACACCATATTCTAAAGACGGAACATTTTTAAATCTTAATAATGGAAATATCATAAGTCCTGTTTTTACAGTTGATCCTGAAAATGAAAAAGGCTATTTAAAGAATATTGAAATAACAGGCGGAAATATTCGTCAAGAATCACTTATCAGTGAGAGCAGTGGTGGATCTGAAACCCGTGTAACTTCCGAGTTAACAATAGAAGATGGACATATATCTTTAATTCCTTATTTTAATGGTAAACCATATGCTTTAGGTGCATTACATCTTAGATGTACCAACTCGGCATCCCCAATGGGTAATGGACAAACTTCTGAAATATTACTTGGTAGCACACAAAATGGTTTTAATACAAGAATAGATACAACAGGAATTACTACAAATTACTTTGATTGTACTGATTTTATTCGTATAGGTAATAGTGATAAATATGTAAAAATAAATGAAAGTAATAATTCTACTATATCTGTTAATGGTGTAGATCATGTAGAAACTGCTATGTATGGCTCAACTGGTATTAAATATGGTGTTGTAATAGATACTAAATCGTTTAGACCATGTGGTAATGGTAGTTCAGTTATTTCTGATGCATTTAATATAAGATGTGCACCATTAAATTTAGGACTTTCTAACCACAGATGGGCTAGTATTTGCGCTGCAAGTTCTACCATTGTAACCTCAGATAAAAATGAAAAACATGATATATCGGATATTACTAGAGAATTGGCTAAATCTATTATATTGGGTGTGCAACCAAAAGCTTATAAATATAATGATGGTACTTCAGGAAGAACACATTATGGCATAATTTCTCAAGATATAGAACAATTACTTAATGACTTGCATTTGTCTTCACTAGATTTTGCGGGTTTTGTTAAATCACCAAAATTAAAAGAATATGTAGTTGATGTATTAGATGATAATGGAGAAGCTGTTCTAAATTCTGATGGAACGCCTTTAACCGAGATAAAAACAGAAGAAATTGAAGGTGAATATATATATTCACTTCGATATGAAGAATTCATATCCCCACTTATAAAAGTAGTTCAGGAACATGAAAAAGAAATTGAAGAATTAAAAAATAAAAATACAGAGCTTGAAAACAAGTATAATGATTTGCTTTCAAGAATTGAAAAGTTAGAAAACGCAGAAGGGAGTAATTAATTATGAGTTTAACAGGTCATGGATTAGCAAATTTTGGATTATCAAAAATTGGAACACCTTATGTTTATGGAATGAAGGGACAAGTATTAACTAAGGCTAAGTTTATTGAGTTACAGAAAATGTATGGCGTTAGCTATGTTTGGAATAGTGATTCAAAGAAGATTGGTAAAGTATGCTGCGATTGTTCAGGCTTAATTTCGTGGTATACAAATAAAATGTTGGGCAGTAGTCAATTATATGCCGATGCTGTTAAGAGACAGTCTATTTCAACTATAAACGAAGCTCCTATTGGTGCTACTGTATGGAGGCAGGGGCATGTAGGAATATTCATTGGTTATGAAAATGGTGTTCCTATGTATGTAGCCGAAGATGGCTCTGCCTATGGTTGTAGAAAAAATAAGTTAAGTAATGCTAAATTTACACATTGGTTATTACAGTCTTATATTACATATGATATGAGTACAAGTAAAAAAAATAAAGATACTGCAAAACCTAGCATTAAATATAAAGGTCATTGCGAAAATCTTGGTGATACATCGGTTGTTAAAGATGGTGAAGTCTGCGGAACTACAGGCAGAGCATTAAGGCTTGAAGCACTAAGTATTGTTGGATTGGACAATGCACCTGGAGTGGGTATTGCAGGACAGGCACACGTACAGGGTATAGGCTGGCAGAATCAGGTTATATTCGGCAATGGTAATTATATTGGTACTAAAGGAAGAAAACTTCGTATGGAAGCAATAAAGTTATCACTTTGTGGTAGCAATGCTGATAAATATGTATTAAAATACAGAGTACACATGCAGGGTATTGGCTGGGGTACTTGGGTTACTAATGGTAACGTGGCAGGTACAACAGGTCAGAAAAGACGTATCGAAGCGGTTCAGATTGTGCTTGAAAAAAGATAATTTTAGGGTATGTAGATTAATTTCTACATACCCTATTTTTTACGATTTTTAATATTGAATTATTAAATCCTTTAATATTATGTTCCTGTAACCACGAATGAGTAGCTGTTCCTGTACCCCATTGTATTCACTTATTCGTGGTTGGAGTTGCCTGGGCTTACTAAGATTTATCTTAAATTTAACTGTTATTTCATCTTTTTTGATAATAACCTTATCAACTAATTTATTGATTAAGACACGTTTAGTTTTTTTATCTGCATTATTAAAAACTTCTATCCATGAAGGAATGATTTTACATACTTCATCCCAATCCTGTTCTTCGATTTCCATTTCTTCATATTGTTGCTTTAATTCTTGTATTTTTTGTTTTTGTATTTTTTCTTTTTCTTCAAATTGTTTTATTGTATCAGCAATGATTTCAACACTTAATGGATAATTTCCCAACATTGCTTCTGGAAGATGGCTTTTCATTACTTCTATTCCATCAATTATTTTATCAAGTTCTTGTTTCTCTTTCTTTATTTTTTGGTTAAATAATTCTCTTTCTTTTTTATTATTCTCTTGTATCTTTTCATATACTTCTGAATTATCTTGTAAAATAGAAATATATTGTGCTACATATTTAAAAACAATTTCTTCTATTTTATCAGCTCTATACATTTTTGTACTATCATGTGGAACACCAGACCAAGCAGTTTGACATTTATATATTGGAATTTTACTTGCTCTTTTTTCGCCAGTACCTTTTATTGTCCAATAATTGTATTTAGTTCCATTTGTTAATTTTCTGCCACAATATCCACAATACGCAACATCAATTAATGCCAATTCTCCGTCATTTCTTAATAGTACATTTATCCCCTTTTCCTTTAATACCCCTTCTCTATATCTCACTGAACGATTACTTCTTTTTTCTTGTACATTGTTCCAAATATCTTTGTCTATTATTGCAATTTCTTCATTTATTTTATCTGCATAAACCCAATCTTTTGAATCTAAAGAATGATATTTACCATCAATTTTTTCTCTTCGTTTATAAGCAGTAATTCCACAATAAATAGGATTTGTTAAAATTGAGGTAACTGTTCCATTTTTCCAATCGTCATTTGGTGCTAAACTATGATAATAAGTATCCTCATTTAAAATTTTTGCAATTTTAGATGAACCAAATTCCTTATTTAATGATAAATCATATATATATTTCACAACTTCTACTTGTTCTGGTATTTTCTTTAATTTATGCAAAGCTCTTCCATGTTTAGATAATTCTCCTGACAATACAAGCTCATAGCCATAAGGTGCTTTTCCACCCATAAATTTACCACGTTTAACTAGTTTTTGGGCTGTATCCTTTACTCTTTGTCCCGTATCAGAGCTTGATTTTTGTGCATTACCATATCGTAACGCAAGCATCATCTGCCCCATAACATCGTTACTTTCAGGCGATATACAACCATCTTTTGTTGTATAAATATCAACACCATATGATTTTAGTTGCATTACATATGAACCAATCTCCCACATGCGTCTACCAATTCTATCATCTTTGTATACTACGAGAATATCATACTCATTATTTTTTGCATCAGATAGTGCCTCTTGCAATACATCTCTGTCTTTGACTGCATTTTTATATCCACTATTGCTACCTTCAAAATATTCTTTATTATCTAATTCCCAATCATCATGTTTAGAAATATAGTCTAAAACAATTTCTCTTTGAACTGTTAAATCGCCATCGGCTTCTAACTGTTGATTGGAACTTACTCTTAAAAGTATTCTTACTTTCTTCATTAAAATCACTCCTAAAAAAAATAGTGTATACAAAAATTATTATTAGATTTGTATACACTAAATTATACCCATTTACTTTTCTTATTTCAATAAAAATATCAATTCATCCTGCATTATTTTTTTTACTTCATTTTTTATTTTTTCGTCATTTGGGTTTTCTTCAGGCATTTGAATTATAACTTTTATATTTCCTTCTTTATATTCGTGGTCTATTTTTATCTCCTCGCTTTTTATGCCTTATTAATATTTTATTTACTATCTCATTCCAGTAGAACCAATACCGCCTCTTGATTCTTCATCTAAATGTTCAACTTCTATAAACTCAATCTCTGGCTGAATCCTCTGAATCTCAAATTGACATATTCTATCATTTTTATGAATTACTGTGTCCCTTAATGCTATTGCAGGAAATTTCCATTCATCTGAATCCCCGCTATAACTATTATCAATCTGTCCTACACTATTAGCTAAAATAATACCAAAATTTTTATATGTACTGCTACGTGGATACATATTAGCTTTATATCCATCAGGTAGCTTCATACCGACACCGAGCTTAATTAATTTAAAATCACCCTTTTTCATTTCTACTGTTTCTGCTGCACGAAGGTCAATTAAATCACCCTTATTAATCTTTTCTATTTTATCTATCTCATTATCAAAATATTTAATTTTAATAGTCTCCATGTATTTTTCCTCCTAATTTTTTAATGGTTTGTGTTTATCTACAATAATCTTTCGTTTTTCTTTTATTAAGGTTTGTAATTCATTGTACTCTTTTAATAGGTCTTCCTTTAGTTCGTGTACTTCTGAAATCTCTTGTAAAAGTTTTTCTTTTTGATCTAGTAAACTTGTTACTGACATAAAAGATTTGTTTAAGCCTTCTACATCTAATGAATTTGATATAATTTTATGAATTTTATTATATGTTTCAAGTATTTGCTTAAAGTCCTTTGACTTTACTATTCTTTTATTTAAGCCACGTTCCTTCTGTTCTACATATGTTTCCATAATAGATTGAAATGTACCCGTATACTTAAAAGGTGTCCAAGACCAATATGACTCTATATGGTTAGGTTTGCCATCTTCGTCCTTTATTGTTCTATTTGCACGTTTCTTTTTACACAACATATAACAATATTGGTCACAGGCTATACCATATTCATCATCTATTAAGAAGAAAGGTAATGTACCTTCTTCTATGTCTGTTTCTTCAATAGGTAGTTCTGTATTTGCTAATGTTTTTCTTGGCATTTGTTACTCCTCTCCTTTAATCACAATATAAAACAATTTTATTCTGAGCAAGAGATTGCTTTACATCAATACAGTTTTGGTTTTTTGAACCCCTCCACTTCAATGTAAGGTCTTTCTGCTCATCTATATATTCCCCGTCAACGAGAATATCGCATAGCGAAATTATTTCTCTTCTCTTTTCCCACGCTTCAATATCTTTCTCATTTGATACAACGTGATCAGCTTGTAATCCTGCAAAAGAACACATAATATCATCCCATTTAAACCCTGTATACAACCAGATAGTTTTCTCAGGGAAGGAAATACGGAATTCATGGGGTTTTATAATCCCCTTTACATTACGCTCTCAGCATAGCCAAGTTAATAATTGTTGGGTGTGAACCTGCACCCTCTATTCCCTTGCTAAAAGCTTCAGGAATTACCTTCTTTAATATTTGATATGCTCCATTTACATCTGCATTTATCTTTTTTCCACAATCTGCAATGAATAATCCTCTATGAACTCTGCGTTCCTTATTGTAGTTCTCTTTTACAGGATCTTCATTATCAAGAAATGATGTTCCAGAAGTATATGCTTCCTCATTTTCTATGAATCTAATTCCGTTGTTCTCACATTTATATGCAAGCATCTGAATAAATAGTTCATATGGAATGTAAGTAAAGTTCTGCATACCTTGTTTATTTTGTTTCCATTCATCGTTGTGTCCTACAATCAATGTGTCAATTCCATATAAGACACACCAATCAACTACATACTTACTTATACAATGCATCTGATATTTAATCATTTCATACCGCTTGTCTGTAAGTTTCTGTAACTTGTTCGACCAATCTTTTCCGTTAACTTTCTTCAACTCTGACTGAATATTTGCTTTCTGTTTATTGTAAAACTGATTAATTGACTTAATAACTCCACCTTTAACAGCTATTGGATTTTCACCAATGTTGTTTACCATAGTTATGAAATTATCAACTCCAATATCAATAGCAGCTACTCTATCAGAAGTTTCTGAAACGTCTGGTACTTCGATTTCATAGACGATTTCCATTACATACTTCCTACATCTAGGAATGAATCTGCATTGTAATATTCTCTCTTGTGCGTTTGTCTTAAACATATTATTGTATGGTTTAAATGGCTTCCATGCAAAATATACATATTCATCTTTCAACTTCACTTTGTTGCTATCAAGGGACAGTACAAAACGTCCATCCTTTTTTAAATATTTTGGAAGTTTAGGTCTACCTAAATATTTATTTGGATTCTTCTTCCAATCTTTAATTGACTTAAAAAAAGATTTCCAAGCTTTGTCTAAAATTCTTAAAGTACCTTGACCTGTATTATTGCCAATATCCTTATAAGGTTCGGATTCTTTAACTAAATGAAATAACTGATTATATTGAATCCAATTTCTATTATTTATAAACTCTTGACGAATAATATAATTTGCATAATTGTATAAATTCTTTGACTTGAAACACATTTCATCAATAAATTTATAAAAATCAGTTCCATACTTTATATTATGCTGCTCACATCTTTGTACCTTCAAATTGTTTCACCTCTTTTCTGATTAGATTATATAACCGTTATATAACCTTTGTCAAGCAGAAAGTTATATAACTTGACTATAACTGTTCTATATGTTATTATTCTCTCAAACGGAGGTGATAATATGGCTGTCGGTAAAGATAAAACTGGTGTACTTGTTAATATGAACAAAGACATGAAAGCTAAATTAGAAGAACTCGCTAAGAAAGATGGACGTTCATTAACCAATCTCATCAATAAGATACTTACTGAATATGTGGAGAGCGTGAAGAATCTATAAACCACTCACCATTTTTATTTTTTCTCCAAATTCTTTGATTACTACTACCATAAAACCCAGAATTAATCACTCTTTTTTCAATCTCAAATTGACCATCTATTAATATATTGCACTTGTCTAGTAATTTTTTCATTTCTGAATTTTGTTGAATTTCTTCGATTAAGAATCCAGAATAACACCAAATTGTATTGTTGGGTATGTGGATTTTTGATATAAATTCTAATACTTCTGACGATGAATACATTGGATCGCCGCCACTCAATACAAGAGCTGATAAGAATGGTCTTTTATCTATTTCATTATTGATTGTTATTGCTAATTCATCTGATACAGGGATTCCATAATTGAAATCCCATGTATCTTTTGAATGGCATCCTTTGCAAAAATGTTTACAACCGCTAAAGAAAATCACACATGAAACACCGTCAGAATCTGCGATAGATTCATAATTCACACCTGCAATATGTAACATTATTTCTCATCTCCAAAGCTTGTATATGCACTATGCTTTACTCTTTCTTCTACTTCTGCTTGTTTTCCTTCGTTAAAATTGCGGTAGTCCGTAGTGAGGTATCCTGTCACACGTCTCAACTGTTGAATGTTTTTGCTTCCACACTGAGGGCATTCATTATTAAATTCACCTTGGTATCCACAGTCTAAACAACTATCAATTGGGAAATTAAATGCTAAATAAGGAATATCTAACTCATTAAAAGCATAATCAATAATATCTTCTATAGCTTTTGTATTCTGTACAAAAGTAGATTCAAGTTCTATGTAAGTGATACATCCTGATGTTGCATACTTTGTAAATGGAGCTTCAATTCTTAATTTGTCATAAATAGAAACTTTCTGCCATACTGGCACGTGCACTGAATTAGTAAGATATTCATGGCTTGTAACATTTGGAATCACACCATATTGTTCTCTTAATGCCTTTAATGCTGTTCTACAGAGTCCTTCAGCCGGAGTAAAATAACATCCAAAATTCAAATCATTTCTTTCACTGGCTTCTTTTGCATAATCATATATTCTCTTAACTACTGATAATGCAAATGCGTGTATATTTTCATCCTCTGCATGATTTTTACCAAATAAGGCAACACACATTTCAGCAACGCCAATCAATCCAATTCCAAGAGTATTATGTTTCACTGCATTTTCTACTGTCTCAGTACAATCTCTTGAACCTTTCATAGTGTGATTCTGATACATGAAAGGTGCTGATTTTGGTGACTGTTTTTTGATTAATTCATACCTTTCAAGTAATCCTTTTTCACATAACTGTAAAGCATTTTCAAGACCGTTCCAAAATCCATCTAAATCTGCTTTATCTCTTTTGCCTAGACAAATACCATATTCAATGCCAAGCTTAGGCAAAATAATTGTATTTGGTACATTATTACCTCTTCCCTGACGAATATAACCTAACCCATGACGGTCATATCCAACTAAAGTACGGCAGCCCATTGTTGAGAAAAATGTATCTGGATCATCTTCATCTTCATGTGCCTGTGACCAATTTCCGTTGCACCAGTTAGGATAAATTCTTTTTGACATAGATTTTAATGCCAATTGTTTCAAATCATAATTTGGATCTCCTGGTTTTGCATTAACACCATTTTTGTATTGAAAAATACTAATAGGAAAAATACTTGTTAAATGATGTTCACCAATACCATCAATACTTGCATTCATAATCCATTTAGTAACCAATCTTCCCTCTGGTGAAGTATCTCGTCCAAGATTGATGCTAGTGAATGGCACTTGCGAGCCTTGACGTGATTCAAGAGTATTTAAATTATGATATAATCCTTGTGCTGACTGTTGACCTTCATTTTCAAGCATTGTCATAGCATATTCATATGCTTTTTTATGTGATTTAGCTTCTAAATCTTCTATACCAATAGACTTTGGAACATGATTAATATAATCTTCTGATTCATTTTCAACCCATTTAAGTCCATCTTTAAAGTGTTTTGAAAAACTCATTTTTACAAAAGGAGCTAAGTCATAGTCTAAATGAATACTTCCAACTCCTCCAAACTGAACCTGACTCTGACATTGAAAAGCTACTGCAACCAACTGACAAGCTGTACTGAAAGATTTTGGAGGTCTTACATCACCATTGCGTGTCTTAAATCCGTATGTAAAAATTTCTCCAAAGTCAAGATTAAGACAATTATGCACTCCATAAATTGCTTTTTCCAAATCATGTTGATATATAAGCATATCTTTATGAGCCTGTGCGACCTCTTTGCTTAATCCACCGTAATCTAATGCAATGGTCTTTCCTACATCGGCAGACGCTTCTTTTTCTCTACCAGAAAAACTCTTTTCATCCACATTAGCATTAGCGTTCTGAACATCTGTTGCATTTACTCTTTTCATAACACGCTTTACAATGTCGCTATGTTTTTCTCTTTCTCTCGTCCTGTCATTTCTGTAAATCACAAATGCTCTAGCAACATCTTTGCGCTTACCATCCATAAGCATCGTTTCAATAATGTCCTGAATACCTTCAACATTCATAGACTTCTTATTTAATGATTCAATGTGATTTGTAATTACTGTAGCCTTTCTTTTTGCTTCTGTGGTAATTTCACCATCTACCTCATTGAAAGCAGCAAGAACCGCTTTTATAATTTTGTTACGGTCAAAATCAACTTTTCGACCATCTCTTTTAATTACTTTCAAATTTTATCTCCTTTCTTAATTCCACAAGAAATCAACCTTTCATTGTAATTTTAAACCTCTGAAACCCTTATTTTACAAGGGTTTTACACATCATACTTTTTTATTTTTATTATTTTCGCATTCACTTAACACTAAAGTCCAATATAAACTTGTATCATCATAATTTGCACAAGTTGCCATTCTTCGGAATCCTGTGACTGCAAATTCTTTACCTTCAATAGTTGCAGTCACGAATCCGTCAGGCTTTTCCAATAATTCTCTAGCTAATGAATGTGTTGTCATTATTGGTAAAATAATTATTTTCCTCACTTTCTTTTAAATCTGAAATATCATCAAAATCTGATGCTGCTTTACACATTGCAAAACAAAATAAACAATTTAAAAGAAAAATACCAATTAAAATTAATATAATTATATTTACACCCATATTATTCTCCCTTTTTCTTTTCAAAAAATTCACATTCTACTTTACACCCATAAGGTAGAAGTTTATCTTTTGCTTCACAACGTATTTTTATATCTGCCCTTGACTTCTGTATTAACTCTCCATTAACACAAGAAGTACATTTATCTGTACATATTGTCATATTTTTACCCTATTTACCCTCAAAACAGCTATCTTTTTCAAATCCAAGCAACATTCCATCACTAAGAATTGAAACTATACCTTTAAATTCATATAAATCTATACAATCGCCTACTGTAACGTTATATAAATCTATATGGTTATCATTTATCATATACATATAATTAATTCCTTTCTGGTGCATATTTTTCAACTATGTCAATAAATTTCTTAAAATCCTCTGATTCTTCATTACCATAAAAATAGATGTCCAAGATCTTACTTAAATCTAATGTTAATAAACCCATAATAGATTTTGCTGATACTATGTATTTATTGCTAATCACATCTACGTCAGTATTTACCGAAGTCATATCGTCAATAAAGTTAGCAACTTCTTCAAAGTTTTTAAACTTTATCTTCTTTTCTATCCTTGTTTCCATCTCATTATTCCTCCTTAAAATAATTTTTATCATATATCCTAATCGCTACAACTTTATATCCCCAATTTTCTTCACAATAAGAAATGTTACCATTTATCTTGGCAATATTATGAAGTTCGTTTGTATCTACAATGAACTCACTCACACATCCATTATGAGCTGTTGTTATGTTATCAGATAATGTATCTTTATTAGCTTTAATATCACCAACTACACAAGGTAAGCTTGTGCCATCTTCTAAGATCAAATCAAAGTATCTTCCTATTTCCAAATTAAAATATGTACCTAATGCCACACAATATCTACCATTCACTTCTCTAATACCATAATTACCAGAGTAAGCACTTTTTTGTAACAAATATTGTGAGCTTTCTTTATTTGTTATAGTTCTATAATCCATATAGGATTTAAAGCCATTATTATTAGGCATTTTAATTTCAACGTAGTCTATTTTATTGTCTGAAACAAATTGAAGGGCTATATAAGCCTTTGAGACACCATATTTTATTTCATACCATTCTGAATCATATGGTGTATAAGATATTTCCATATTGTATGGATAAACTGTATATACTTCTGAGTTTATAGATGGGGCAGCTCTGATGTTTACATAAGCATTTGTATAACCTATGTGCCAATCTTCAGTCGCTTGTTCGGATTCGTCAATTTCAGGCTCAGACTCTTGTAAGCTATTTGGATTTGATACTATATTCGTTATATACTTACTAATACCTGCAATTGGCAATTTTGTTTCTTCTATATTAATATTATTATTAGTTGTTAGTGTTGACTTATTACTAGATTTATCTGTTAAAGCTATTCCCAATATAGCTGACCAACAAATACATATTAATATAGAAATTATTCTTTGGATTCTAATTATTATCACTTCCTTTATTATATATAGTTATATTCTCTTTTTGTAGAGTGATTGAATCTCATTTACAACTGATGATATTTTACTGTCAAAGGTATTCATTATAGTTTCATCAACTAAATTTGTTATATCTTTAAAATCTTCATCATCTTTTTCCATACGTCTAATAACTTCATCAGGATTATCTCCCCTGATACTTAGTCTTTTCTTAATAGTATCCTTATCGCTAAAGATATAAAAAATTTTTATATCTTTAAAGCCTAATTTTTTAATATCTCTAATACCATTAGGTGTAAGTATTATTACTGTATTATTGTCTGATTTTGCATAATCTTCTATAGCAGAACCATAATACCAAATTCCTTGAGTTGTTTTATATTTTTTCCATTCAGCAAAAAATCCATTTTCAACCTTATTAAGAAATTCTTCATCTGAAATATAATGATATGTAACACCATTTATCTCGTTTTTTCTCATTGGGCGAGTTGTATATGTTATTAATTTTTTAAAGCCATATTTTTTTATTAAGATATTAGTTATAGTATCTTTGCCACTTGCAGATTTTCCAGTTAATATAAGCATTACAAACTCCCCTCAATTAAAGAAATAAACTCTTCTTCTGTTATAATTGGTATATTAAGCGATTTTGCTTTCTGATTTTTAGATGAAGTTGAGTTGATATCGTTATTAATAAGATAATTTACTTTAGAAGATACACTTCCTACGACTTTGCCACCATGAGCTTCAATATCAGCTTTGAGAGCATCACGATTCTGGTAATGTTTTACACTTCCTGTAATAACAAAAGTCTTATTCTCTAATTCATTTGTGGTTTCTGACATAATGGATTTCTGTGTCTCAAACGTAAACTCATTTGCCAACTGAAGTATGTCTGAGTAATGATTTTTCCAATAAATATTGAGTGAGTTTATTAACGAATCTCCAACACCAGGCAAATATCTAAAGTATTCTGCGCCTTTAATTGTCATTTCATTAATAAACGTGTCGAGGTCATAATCAACAGAATCTGCAATCATCATACTTGCTGATTTGCCGAGCAACGGAATTGATAGACTATAAAGAAAACGCTCAAGACTTGTATTACGAGACTCTTCAATAGAGTTAAGAAGTTTTTCAATAGACCTTTTACCAAAACCATCAAGTACAATCATATGGTTTTTATAGTCTGATAAATGATAAATATCTTTAATAGAAGTTACCCAACCAAGCTTAATTAATCTATCGAGAGTAGATTCTGATAAACCCGAAATATTAAGAGCTGATTTTGATACAGCGTGTGTAAGTTGACCAAGTAATCGTCCTTTACAGTCTTCGTTAGTACAGTAAAGAACTTCTGAATCATTCTCTTTAACAATCTTTGTAGGTTGACCACAAATAGGACATTTATCAGGAATGTTTAATTCATTATACATTTCTTCATTGCCGTCCTTAAAAGGTTTACCTTGTTCAGCCCATCGAACCTGTGGAATTATAAGATTTGCCTTAAACACACCAATATGCTGACCAACCCAAGGTTTATCTAAAATTTCTTTCATTATTGAAATATTATGAAGTGATGCACGATTTACTGTACTTCCTTCTATTTTCACAGGGTTGAACACAGCAGTTGGACATAAACTTCCTGTCTTGCCCATTGTCCATTCAATGTCTACCAATTCTGTTTCTACTGAATCATTGAATATCTTATAAGCAATACCATTTTTAAAATGATGTGAAGTATTACCAAGCGATTTTCCGTATGCTACATCATCAAACTTAAATACAACACCATCTTGAGGTAACTTATTATTATCAGCAATATTAAAAATAAGATGTAGACAGGCTTCTATTGCCAAATTGTCATCGTGAAAATTATTATCTTTTTTTACTTTACTCAACAAAACATTTGGAACTATTTCAAAACCAAAATCAGCAGCCTCAAGTAATTGTTTTTGAAACCCATTAATATTAGAACCATCAACGACTTCCCAAGCGTACCAAGATAATTTTCTATCTTTTACAACTGATGTATCAAGACTTGATAATGTGCCTGCTGCTAAATTACGGCTATTTTTATATTTTCCGTTTGTATTAATCTCAGCAAAATTATCTAATTTAATCAGTGCTTCACCATCAATTATATAAGTTCCTTCCTTATCAATATGTAATGGAACATTGGTGAATTGCTTAACATGTTCGGTCACATCAGATCCGACTGTACCATTCCCTCTGGATTCTGCTAAAACTAAATTACCATCTTTATAAGTAAGACGTACAGTTAAACCATCTAGCTTTACAGAAGCCACAAGATTATGATTATTTGCAAATTTAATAATCTCTTCTGTGCTGTGGCACTTTTCAAGTGAAAGCATTGGTGTTTTATGAGTAACTTCTTTTATATTATCTAATACTGTTGCACCAACATTATGTGTTGGACTGTTAGATAACACAATGCCAGTCTCTTCTTCCCACTGTCTTAATTCTTCAAGCTTATTATCAAACTCAGTATCACTCATAATAAGCTGCCCAGTATTATAATAAGCTTCGGAAGCTTTATTGAGTTCTTCAACCCTTGATGTAATATCAAATTTATTCATTTACTTCCTCCTTTTCTCCGCAATATTCTTTTAAATATGTAAGCATTTTATCCTCTTCTGGAATAAAGCCATCAATTCTCTTTTCATTTTGTAACCAAAACAAGAAATTTAACCAGAATTGTCCTGCTCTCCAATCTGGCATATATGTCATATGTAGCCGAGTCACTTCACTATAGAAATTATATAATCTATTCGGATTTCTCATATTATCTCCTATATTTCAAATAAACTTGTACATAACCTTTGTCCACACCTATCGCAATATTTCTGTGGCGGCACTAAGTCGTCAACTAAGTAACCGCACACTGGACAATATTTTCTATAATTAACACGCTTTTTGAGTTTAGGTGAATCTTTTTCTTTTAATCTACAATACTCTTCATATTCAGATTCGCTTATCATGACATGTTTTAACATATTTAGCCTCATACATAATCAACTCTTTTGCGTATGGAAGTGTTTCTACCCATTTGATAAATGACTCTGACCACTCTGTAAGCTTATGATTTTTACGCTGAAAGTACATATTACGAACATTTTCATAATTCATTGTAACTGTACGCTTCTGTAACCATGATTCAGGTAGCCAACGTATAAGCTCTTTCCAATATCTCTTATCTTTTGTTTCAAGATACTTCTGACGAATATTTTCTAATACATAAATAATATCCTCTTCAAATGTTGAAATATTATCTAACCCGTCATCATCCTTTGGATTATCAGCAAGAGATAAATTTCTGTCATAATCATCAATCTCAAAACAATCTAATGTAATTGGTGTTGTAGCAAGCTTGTGCATTGTACTCGATGAGTTCGCAACCGTTCCTACTTTATAAGTATCAAATTCTTTCCACCAATAAAGAGGAGCTGTAATATCAACCGATACAAAAATCTGTCGCATAAACTTTCTATGCTCATTTCCTGCTTTAATAAGAGTCTGAGCAAGTTTCAAATCCGCTTCACCAATAATATCTGTATAATATCCATTAATGTTACAATGATGTATATATGCATTAGGATATACTTTTAATAATTCATCAAAATCAACATCTGCTCGTTCTTCGTCATAATAATCATTAAATTTACTATCACTTCTATTCCAAGAATTTTTTGGATTTCTTAAACCCCTAAATGCGTGTTCAAATCCCCATACCTCTGTATTCTCAAATTTCAAATCTTAATCCTCCTATTTTTTAAATCCCAATGAAAGTTTAGATTTTTGTGAATTTATTTAAATAACATCTTCAATCTCTCAATAAATGATTTGTCTGATTTCACTTTTGCAATCCTAACCCCGTAAACAGATTTTTCATTTAACTGCTCTAAAATTTTATTAAGTGTATTTGTATCTTTGACTCTAATTGTGACAAGTGGATAAATTGAAAACTGCTTTTGTTTCGTTTCAATAATTTCTACATTGTTTCTAGCTAATACTCCAAAAACATTCTTATCGTCAGACATACAAGCTGTATACTGTAAAATTACTTTCATTCTCTACCTCCTAATCTCCACATAAAATAATGGCTTCTTGTTATTTGCATTTATCTAATTTTTCTTCCAACTCTTCTATTTTATCTTCTAAAATCTCAATTCGATTTTTAAGAGTATCATTTTCATCTTCTAATGAAGTAATATCGCCATCTTTTTCCTCTAATTGCCATTCTAAATCCCGATATTCTTCGTCTGTATGTTCAGGAATCATCTTATCCATTTCATAAGCCAAATCTTCATTAAAATATTCTCTGATTATTTTAGAAACATCTTCCAAATCTCTAACTTCTTCCCAGTTGTCATTTATATTTATTAATACCACTTAATCACCTCTAATCTTCGCAAGAAACTGTCGTTTATTATGCATCATACTTAGCCTTTAATCTTTCTAATTCTGCAATTTCTTTTTGTCTAATTTCTTCTTCTTTTCTTATTCTCTCTTTTTCCTTGAATGGTGCTGCGAATTTATCATTCATCAATTCAATATTCTTTTCATAAATTTTTCCATCTCCATAAGAACGAAGTTCAGCTAAATAGTCTTGAGCAATTTTTTCTGCTAAATTTCTATCATCATGGTCAATATTTATACTAAAACATACCCAATTATTTCTACATAGTGTTCCTTGTCTTACACTATTACATCTTAAATCATTATCAATATAGCAATTGTATCTTTCAGGTTCTTCTCTCATAACCCATCTGTTTTCATCATCTTTATAATCAAATAAAACTTTATGATGGTATTTTAATGATACTTTTGATAAATCTTTTTCATCAGTTAAATCTTTTAACGGTTTTACATAATAATCACCATCACCACATACACAGCAATATTTATCCGCATCTTGACGATTGTTAAAATAACCAACTACATACCAATCACTATAACAACCACCAAATACTCCATAAACCATATTTTATACCTCTCTTTCATTTCATATAAATGACGGACGAGAAATCCGTCTTTACTTGGATTTTAATGACTGACTGCAAATACTGCACAGTCTCCTGAATATAAGTCTTTGCAATCAACAAAATCACTAATATGATCCTTAAAACCTTCTGCAATCCTATCATCTATTTCTTTTTCAATAGTATCATGAACCCATTTATAAGCTTCTAAATCTTCTTTATTTGAAAAGTAAACTACATATGGTGTGATATTGAATGGATGTAATAAAAATTCAATTCGTTCAACATCATCAATTTTTTCAAACTCAGATAGCACAATATTATAGGCGTAAACAGGCGATTTCTTATCCCACTTATCATAAGTAAGACGATTCAAGAACGCATTTTTTATTGTATCCTTTTTTGACATTATTTCTTTTTTCAATAATTCATCTCTGTTCATTTGCTCTCTCCTTATTTCCAATTAAAATATTGTGTATCCTTACATGTAGGACATTTAATGTTGTAAGAACCAAGTCCATCGTGCATAACTCCCATTTGCGAAGTGCAATTACATTCATTCTTTTCTACTTCAAAAATCGTGCCACAATTCTCACATGTTATTCTTTTTATGGCAGGTTTTAATTCACCTTGTTTAATGATTTTCATGTTATATAATTCCTTTCATGTCGTAATTCTCTCTAATATAATCACACAGTTCATTCATAGTGGAAATAATGTGTTCATCATCCTTTAGACAAGGATGAATATTACATATACAAGAACCTTTTGCACCATTCTTTTTAAACAACTTCCAGTTGAATGTAATCCACAACAAAGGAATTTTAGTAAGATTTTTCGTAAATAATCGTGTTAAAATTTTCATAGCTTATTATCTCCTACCGTATTATTCTCTATAGTTGAGCCAATAAACTTCTTACTGGCTCTCTGCTCATATTTTCTTTTGCCCATGAGATATAACCAGGATCAATTTCTTTGATTTGTGAAAGTGTCTTTCCTGAATATTTTCCAAATGTAATTACATAAGAATCAATATCTGGTAACTCTTCCTTTGGAATATCAACACCACCTAATGCAGAAATTACATCATCAGAATATGTCATATCAAGATTTGACCTACTTGCTAAATAATCACACATATGTACAAAGAACTGCTCGTCATTTTCAGGCTTTGGTAATACAGTCTTACTTCTCTTTGTAGAAGTCCATTCGCCCGAATGACTCTCACATAATCTTGCAATATATGCTTTTGTATTAGCGTCTACATCATGCTCAACAGATGTATTTCTCACCCACTCACCTGCAAGCATCGGATGTTCATGTACTGTATATTGAGAACCATTTAACCCACATTTAATTGCATCATGAAAAATTGGTGTACAGCGTAAACAATCTCGCTGTCTCTCATTAGTCTTTTCTTTCACATACTCTAATCCAAGAACATAATTCATTACTTCTGCAAACATTAAAATATGAAAAATCTGACCATGTGGCTGACACTGTGTTTTATTATGATACTTAAAAGATGTACTACTTGGAATTGTGAAGATATAATCTGGAATTTCCTTAATCATATCAGCACAATAATCTCTAATCTCATCTGTCTCAAACTTATTTAATAGTCCTTCAAAAATTTTTATCTTGTCCATATTTTCTCCTTTACTTTAATATCTTGGAATCCAAACAATTTTTACATAATTCGTATATCATCCTACCCATATATTCTCTTTCTACAAAATAAATGTGCATGTTATTTCTGCTTTGCCATGTAAGCAATGTTCTAAAAAACGATGTCGGATTCAATTTCGATTTATAGTTCTCTGTAAAAATATCCTCTATGCTGTCATTCTCTATAAGAAGATAATTTTTCTCTATATTAATCATTCGATTAAATTCTTTAAAAATTCTGTCATCATCTTTAGTTGCATTTGCTATGTTACCAGCCAACTCACTTACGGAATTCTTTCGTTCAATACAAAGTTCATCACTAAAATAGGTGTCGATTGAGAAGCCCAATTCAGGGCAACTCTCAACCATAAGACCATAATCACCTGTTTTCAATGCTCTTGACTTCCATTTGATGTTATTCCTATCAAACCAATCAGTAACATTTTTATTAGTATTCTCACGAGTGTCTACTAATACAACCATGTGCGACAGTAATTCTTTATACTTTTTGTCTGTATAATACTGTTTCATTTACATCTCCTAACAAATTTGGTACTCAGAAACCCACCATTCTTGCTCATCTGTTTCTTGCCATTCACCATCAACCTTTTTCATTTTTTGTTTTTTATATTGGTTCGTGACTTTTACAATATCTCCACGTCTGATAGGATTCTGTTTGAATATTTTCTTGCTAATTTTTACTGGAATTGTATTACCATTTGCCAATGCATACAGCTTCAATCGTGGAGAATAGTCAACATTGAGATCCAATGCCACACAATAACCTGCCAGCTTTTTATCAACAATATCTACATACCCAAGATTTTCTATCTGATAAGCAATCTTTGTTCGCATATCAGTTTTCTCATTTGGGATATTCTGCAAGAGTTTATTAAGTAGTTTTGCACTATCTAATTCCATAAACGTCTTCTGAGTTTCCTTGCCAGAACATTCTCTTAGTACATCAAAATCAAGTCCATACTCTAGTGCCTTATCCTTCTTCATCTGTTTCTTGCCATAATATTTTGAAAACAAATCACTACAAGTAAGTAGATAACGAATACCACCAAATTCTTCAAAGAAATCGAGTTTAATCAAGATTTCAAGTTTTCTGCTATCAACTTTGAGGTCAGAAATTCTTACCAATAAGTCAATAAACGTATTAAATTTCTCATCTTTAATGGAATATAAATCATTTGCAGCGTCTTCGTTTAGGAACTTTACAGAAGCAATACCCTTGTAAATACCATCTTTATCACAAGAATACTTTGCAGTAGAATGTCTGAATTTGATGCTATGAATTGTAATACCAAGTTGTTTTGCTAGTTCTGTACCAAGCATAATATCATCTTCATTATTGGCATTATTTAGATACGCAGTAATAAATTCTTTTGGATAATAATATCTGAGATAAGCACACATATAACCAATCATTGAGTATCCTGTTGAATGGTTAAAACCAAACTGGTAATTAGAGCTGTCCTCTATAATCTTCAAAAAGGCTTGTGCTTCTTTTTCTGCAATTTCTCTAGGCTGAGAGGACATATTACAATATCCTTCAAGAATAGATGGTAACGCAGCTTCAAGACGATCTTTTTGCTTACGTCCAATAGCTCTACGAATATTATCAGCATCACTACCACTCAAACCACAAATATTTGTAAGGAATTTAATTGTGTCCTCCTGGAATATAAGGAATCCATGATTATCTTCCAACAATTTATCAATCAACTCCGATGGATTTTTGTTTGGTTCATGTGCTAATAACCTATCTCTATATGATTCTCCTGAAGGTCTAATTGAAGCGTTTACAAGCGACAAGTCGTTTACGCAATGACATTCAAACTTTTTCATTGAATCATAGGCAAACTTTGATTCAAACTGAAATATGCCTACTGGACTATCTGCAATATGCGCCCAAACCTTTTCATCATTCCAATTGACTGTATGGGATTTCGGATACGGAATATGTGCTAATTCACATGTATCTTTGATAATTTCTATGTTTTTTAGACCAAGCAAATCGTATTTTACGAGGGAAACTTCGTGAATTTCTTCCATATTGATACTCAAAATACGTTTACCATCCTTAGACCAGAATGTTCCATAATTATCAGGTAGTGTTACTGGACTTACAATAATACCTGCTGGATGCATCGACTGAGAAATTGCAGTTCCTACAAGACCGTCAAAATAATAGAATAACTTAGGATATTGTTTTTCTTTTAAGTCCTTCAAAGACTTTTCGTTATACTCAAGTTTACTTCTAAGTTCTTCCAAGTCTTTTAAGCACTTTTCATTATTTTCATATCCATCAATAGATTCAATTTTCTTAATCTTGTCATTGCAATCAGTAATACCATCAGTAAATAATGAATACTGAGCTTTTACTTGCTTGACATCTCCAAGTGGCATATTCAAAGCTCGTCCAATCTCATCAATAGTACCTTTGTCAGAAATCGTGCCGATAGCCAACACATAAGCTGTTTTATCAGCACCAAACTTTTCAATGATATGCTCATATACTAAATGTCTTTGTGATGGTGCAATATCCAAATCAATATCACCAATCTCTTTTCTATCCTCATTGGCAAATCGAGAGAACACCGTATTCCATACTACAGGGTTTACATCAATAATATCTGTTAAATATGCAATAGTTGAACCACCAACAGAACCTCTACAAAAACCAATTGGTATACCATTATCCCAACACCAACATACCAATTCTGACATGAAAAGCATGAATCCAACCATACCAATCTTCTTAAATACTCGAAGTTCTTCTTTTATATTCTCCTCATATCGTGGATCTGGTTGAATAATTCCTTTATCAAGCTTTTCATGATACATTCTATAGATACGCTCTACAAATACCTCTTCTTCATTGTCATAGAGAATCGGATATTTAAAAGCTGTATCTAATTCGTAATCTGTAACAGAATCAGCCATGCGGTTAGTGTTCTTGATAGCTTCCAACACAACATTCATAGGTAAAGAGCCTTGCTGTTTGAACATATCAACTAACTCGTCATACGATTTATATGTAAGGTCAAATTCATCTTCGTTTGAAAACTCAATATGTTTTGCTTTCTGAAGAATACTCCTACACTCAGCCTTGTAACTATCAATACTATGTGTATCTGTTCCTGCTATTAAAGGCTTGTTATATTTTTTTGATGCCTCATAAAGCATTTTGTTATATCGAATCTGATCCATAGACTTAACATGCGGCTGAATTTCATAATAGTCATATGTTTTCATCAGTTTGTCATATACAATCTTTGCATTTTCCAATTCTGATTTTGCTTCTTCTATCTGTAAATCAAATGCATTATTGGATTTTTCAATACATTGTTCTACATATATTTCATAAGATGTGTTATGAATAATTGTGTTATCTTCAATCCACTGATTTCTTGCAGCTTCTGAATTTAGTTCTGTATAAAGTTTGTTAGCTTCTGTTTCTTTATTTTTTTCTAATTCAACTATTTTTTCATCAACCAATTTTCCAATAAAATTAGGATATTTACTCAATGGAGATGCAAGACATGCAGAAATTTTAATAACATTATCAGAGATATTGAAAAATTCATCGAATGTAATTCTTGGCTTATAGTACATATGGTCTGATTGTGTAGACAAGTCAACCAATGTGTTTATTTCTTTTACACCTTCAAAATTCTTTGCTATAAGAATTGTATGGTAGTTATCTCTTTGTTTCGGTTCAAGTGCTGCTGTCAAATAAACCTCAACGCCATGTAGATATTTTAAACCTTTGCTATTTGCATACATCTTCTTCTCAATATTATTGTAAATATTGCCATGCTCCGAAAAACAAATAGCCTTCTGTCCAAGTTCTACTGCTCTATCTACATATAACTTATAATTTGTACAACTATCTAGTAAAGAATCTTCTGTATGTAAATGATATACTGTATAGTTACTGATAATATCACCTCCTACTCATTTTTTAGATAAAAATTCATCACTTTGCACGAATTCCAATAATATCAGAAGATGTCAAAAGTCCTTCTTTTTTTCTATATGCATCTTTTAATCTTATGTCATTGTCCTGCATCTGCTGCTCATCCATATAAAGTTCTTCTGCTAATTCACAAAACAGATATGTTGCTTCATAATCAACTGTACAGTTCTTAAAAGTAGCATGATTCATAACTAGAACTGTTTTCACTTCATGTTCTTCCATACAACATGAACATATTCTCTTTTCACTTTTAATGATTTTCATATCCATGAAAACACCTCCTAGAATTACGATATGAATATTCTCCAAAGTATTCTTCTTCTGCTATTTTTCTTGCTTCAATAGCATCTTTTTTGTTAATAAAAGAACCTATAACATCAACCTTACCATTACAACAAATTTGTGCTATCCACCTATTCCTTTTCCTATTAAAATAGACTCCTGTACTACCGCTTGTATTTGAATCTAAAAGTCTTTTATTTCTTGAATTATTAACTTGATTAACTAAACGAAGCATTGCCTTTCTATTATCATTCACTCTATGCTTAATGTGATCTACCTGAATATTAGAATCGGTTACGCCCATAACTATTCTGTGCATTTTAATTGTTGTTCCTTTAACACAGGCTACTACATATCCAGATTTATCTAAATGCCATTTATATTCTTTGATTAAATCGTAATCTTCTTTGTCAAAATAAAATTCTTCGCCATTTTCTGTATATCCAATCCCATATCCACCAGATAAGTCAAATGTATTAGACGATTTCTTGCTTTCACTTATGTTTTCCCCTAATAAACAACCACACGATTTAGTCTTTCCTCTTGTCAGGTTAATTGCCAATTGTGGTCTTAAAGTTTTATTTATACATTGACACTCGCATATATATTGAGTTTGATGATACCCAGAAGGGCTAATGTAATCATCAATTCTATGTAAGACTTTCCAATTTCCAAACATTTTTCCTGTTAGATCATTTAACTTTGAACGATTGTATATTTTATTTAATCCTAAATATCTTATTCTTAAATCAACAGCGTTGTACGTTCTTTCAGTCAAATCATTACTTATTTCTTTTGATGTCTTGCCTAAGATACAACCTTCTTCTAAAATTTTGTCTTCTTCTTTTGTCCACTTTCTTTTACTCAAATCTATTTTCCTCTGGATTGTATTGTCTATTATCTTCTTTCTTTTTAGTTGCAAACTGTGGCTTATATGGGCAGGCATTATTTCTCTGTGAGCATAAATTCCAACAATAATATGTATCTGGATTACATGGAAACTCTGTTTCATTCTCAATTAACTTTATAGTATCTTCTGCCCATTTTATTGCTTCATTATAATCTTCTTTTTTAAATGGAATTTTTAACCAATTTTTATCCTTGAATAAGTTCCACCATAACTCATCAACATGTCCATATTCTTCTAGCACAGGTTTTGCATATAAACAAAGTTGTCTGATAAATTCTCTGACATGTGGCTTATCAGATTTACTTATATTTCCATTTTTCAAAAATTTTATAGACGCACTCTTATGATCTAAAATAATAATTTTTCCTGTACTTTTTTCTCTTATAAGTAAATCAATATATCCAATAAAATCTTTGTCAGCAATCTTAAACTTAACCTCTTTTTCAACTCCTAATATTTCAAAGTTTTCAAGGTCTAAATCTATATTGTCAAAATAATCTAATCCTTTATCAAAATACGATTGTTTTATGTCTACATATTTATTAGGTGGTGCATCATGCACCACCATTTCAGAAAATAATTTTTCATATTCTTGACTGATTTCAAAAAGTGAAATCTCGCCCTTTTCATATCTTTCAAGAATCTTATGGCAACAGCCACCAAATTCTCCGAAAAAACCATTTTCTCCTTTTTGACACATTACATATCTCTCGTACCATTCGTGCGGACAATTATAAAATGAATTCAGCCTTGAAAAACTCCATGTCATTGTATCTAATAAAAAATCTAATTCTTCATCCATCATAATAATTATTCTCCTTATTTGTCTGGAAATGTGTTATCTATGTTTCTATCAACATACGGAAGCTTATCTGTATATACATTGTCATCCCATGCAAATTTTGCGTCATATTCATCGTAATCTGTATAAAATCTACGTGATGTCAGGTCATACCATAATCCCATCTGGAAATCTGCCTTACCAAGCAATCTGTCCTTTATAACAGTTAAAACCACATCGTAGTTATGCCATTTAGATTTCGGATCATTTTTCTCTTTTTTGGAAACTCTTCTAAGACCTATGGATCTCATAGCAAGATTGATAATATTAGAAGTACCAGATATGTCATACATTTCAATATCAGAATTTGTATCTTGTGTTTTTCTCGGATGTGCTATCAGAACAACAGCTACATTAAATTTAGCAGCAAACTTAATAAGTGCATTTATCAGATTTGTTTGTGCCGTATTTTTGTCACTTTCAGAACAATTCAAGTCAATCATCATAAGATTATCAAGTACAATCAGCTTGCACCCAAACTTTCTAACACATTCTTCAGCAGATTTTAAAACTGAGTCTACATCATTTGGCTCATCATCTCTGTAAATGAAAAGCTTCTTATTATAATGTGCTTGCATTTTCTTTTGTATTGCTTGTGGAACTATGTAATATTTACGGTTATCTCGGCTTGTCCTTTCGACCATATTTCTTCTGCCAGCAATAATTGTATTGAACCAGTTTGCACTCATTCTTTCAGGCATTTCCTTGCTAAACAAAAATACAGGACTACCATCATCAATAGTTCTTGCTATTGTCTGATCAATAATACTCGTCTTACCACTACCAGGTCTTCCTGATAATACCGTCAATGTTCCATAGAAGATTTTTAACAACTCATCGTCTAATGGTTTAATACCAGTTTTCACGCCATCCATCTGAGAAATATCAAGCTCCTCAATCTCTGAATAATCAACAACACTTTTTACAGGAACATCCTTTGCTTCTGAAATAAGATTCATAACAAATTCTTTTCCTCCAACTTGTAAACAATCATTGATATCCTTTAGTGGAACTCTCTTACCGTTCTCCTTTTCAAGGAATTCAGGTGTTGATATATATTTTGTTCGCCACGTACCAAGACGATAAATACATTCTTTTCTCATCTTAATACCTGGATCATCGTTGTCAGACCAGATAATAATAGAATCAAAATTGTTTAACCAATCCCAATTTTCTTCAATCCAATGAAGATTGCCAGCCCCAAGAGGGACACTTACTGTATTGATATATCCTGCCTCAATAGCACTCGCACAGTCTGTCTCGCCTTCTGTTATAAGTAATGGTTTTGACGTATTAACTCTATTCATATTGAACAAAAGTGATGATGTATCAGCGTCTTTTTGACACCATGTTTTAGGCTGACCAGAATGTTTTTCAACTGTTCTTGCAGGTCTATACTTAACCATTGTCAAAACATCGTTTGTATCATAAAAGTTAAATACGCCATTACCATGCGAATCTTCTCGAATATCCAAATAGTCGATTACATTTTTTGAAATACCACGTTTTCCCCAATATTCAACTACATGCTCTTTTTCATTTATTGGTTCTTCATGCGGATATCTATAATTGTGACGAGTTCTTACATCCTTTTCACCAAAACTGTATTCGATACCAGCCTTCTCGAATAGATACTTGGCGGCTTCTAAGAATGTATTTCCTTTTTCCATTAAGACATCAATAATATCTACCGTTTTATTACATCCAAAACAATGAAAAGTCTTATTTTTTTTGTTATATATAAAGCTTGCAGTATCCTCGTTATGATAAGGACAACAGGCTTTCAGATTTTTGTCATCAAAATTTTCTAATTCAAGTAGTTCTGCCATTAAAAAGGCATTATTATCGCCAAGTTTATCTTTAGCTTTTTCGATGTCAGTTTTTTCGATTAGCAATTGCTCACCGCCTATGCTTTAAATTCTTTTTCGTAAAATAACTTTCTAAGCCCATATAGAATCTGAACAGGTTTTGTTGAATAATATAATTTCGATGATTCAATATTTTTTCTGATGAACTCTATAGGTACTTTGTTTTTAAAAACCATTGTGTTTATTGCTCTACATGCAATAGGGAACTGTGTTTTATCTTCTATACAATCCATATAAGCATCTACACAGTCTTTAATTTCTTGTTTCATACCTGCACAATCCCAATGGTAATGTTTCTTGTTTATTACCACGGACTCAGAGGCTTTAACCTTTTGTCCGTGGTGTAAACAATATTTATATGCACATTTAAATGATTTTTCTTCAGGCATATTCAAATACCAACCTTTCTCCATTTTTACACTTACAATATTTTGTTCTCCCTTTAAGACAGTCATTTATTGGTTTTGTATTAATACAATAATATTGTGAAGCAGCTACAATAGACTTATGTTCAACATTATCATTAAGACAAACAATTCTTTTTTCATTAAATAGTCCAATTCTTTTATTATTCTTTTTTATCTCTATATTAGGATCATAAAATGTTAAACCACCTAATGCTGCATTTTTTATAATATTTTTCACAGTTGTATGAAATAGCCCTACATCCTTCGCAATATTTTTAATTGTTTCTCCTGACTCCCATAATCTAATAATTTCTTTTACAAAATCATTAGAATATATTTTATGAAGTATTACGGTTTTATCTATATCTGATACACAGTAGAGCTTTGATAATTCGCTATTTTTGATATTTTCAAAAATATAATCATATTCTGAAATACTAGCATCTATTACGATATAGTTTTCTATTCCATTATTTAAAGCCAACTCTCTTTTTAATAAATCATTTTTGTTAATATCTTCAAAAGATTTTCCCCAACGTGAGTTTTTGCAGTCGGCATAATGCTGTTGTCCGTGCATTTCAATAATAGTATTTATTTCTTCTATATAGAAATCATAATACTTCTTCTTTGCCCAACTAAATTCATATTCTCTATGGAATACTACATTTAACTGTTTTAATATCTCATACATCATTCTGTTCGGAAATGATATTCCAACACTACAAACAGGACAGTTAAACCCTCTGGTGGTAACTGTTGATACTGTTCTATTGAATTTTGTATTACAACAAGGACATTTCCATCGAGCTATTTTATGAGATTTTGGAGTATATTGAAAATCATCTTCGGTATCGTCCAATAAACATGCCAAGTCAGGGCGTAAATGTTTAAGTCTATTGCATGGCTTGTTAAGGTCGAGACATCTTTCTTTCTGCCATTTTTTATAACTGCATACAGAACATTCGACCTCAACATATTTATTATTACCATTTTTCTTTTTATTTCCTGTCAAGAAAAAGTCCATGCATATTTACCTCTTTTTAGTTAAATGGTAATCCTTCATCTTCCACTCCGTCAGGGATATTCATAAAGCCTGTGTCAGTTGAACTGTCGGGATTATATGTGTTACCAGTTGCATTACCATCGGCAGAAGCCTTACTCTCTGCAAACTCAACCTGCTCAACAACGACATCTGTTGTATATACCTTCTGTCCATCCTTATTTGTATAAGAACCAGTCTGAATACGTCCTTCTACAACAAATTTTGTACCCTTACGACCATACTTCTCAATAAACTCGCCAGTTTTACCAAAAGCTACACAATTGATAAAATCTGCTGTCTGTTCTCCATCTTTCTTGAATCTACGGTCAACGGCAAGAGAAAATCTTGCTACCGCCGATGTATTGTCGCCCTGTGTGTATCTTACCTCTGGATCTCTTGTGAGTCTTCCCATTAAAATTGTCTTATTCATGTATTTTTGTCCTCCTTATAATTACGCCTGTACTGGCTGAATCTCTTTAATCTTTGCTAAACAATCCTTTGCTTTCTGCACATCCTTAATTGCATTTGGATTTCCGCTAGGCACAAACTCTTTTAATGTTGTCATAAGAGCTTCGTTCTTTGTTCCTCCAAGCTGAGTGCAAAGAGAAATAATCTCTTTCTTGACTGCTGTAATGTCTTCTGTTGGCTCTGTTGCTGCTGTGGATGCTGTGAACTTAGGTCTTGTTGGCTCAATATCAGAAGTGTTTGCCCACTTAATAATCTTCTGACCATGTGCTTCTGTAAGAAGTGTTGCATTGTCATTCTCGAAGATATGAGTGTTATCTTTCTGTGGCTCTGCCATATGTGTTTTCTGGTCTACTGTAAATGTACAAGTGAACTCATACTCAAAACCATCTCTCTGCTTTGCACCAACACCAAGCTTCTTAACGCTTGTCTTACCTCTATCATCCTTCTCAATCTCATACTGATCCTTACCTCTCATAGTTGCGATTAAGTGAATAGGACTTGTTGCAAGCTTATTGATAAATGCGTCATGTCTAGGAGTTACCTTACCCCATGCCTGATATGTACCGCCAGCCTTCTGCTGTAATTCAAGACATCCACCTTTACCATCCCACTCAGGAGAAGTGCTATCCATAAGAAGAATGTCATATCCTTCATTTACTGCAAAATCAATTGCGTCTGAAAACTGCTCTGGATTGAAAGGCTCTACGAGGTCAATAATGTCATAATCAAACTCGTTAGCGTAATATCTACCTCTTGCTCCCTCTGTATTAGCCATTAAGATTCTGCAAGGCTTTCCTGTAATCTTTTCAAGTTCCTCTTTCATTCCTGTAGCAAGTCTTAATGCTGAATAAGTCTTACCACCACCTGAAGGTGCCATGAGTGCTACCTTTGTATAAATTTTTTCTCTTACTGCTTTTTGTACTTTAAATGCCATTCTAAAGTATCCTCCTTATAATAAAATTTAATTGATAACTTATATCTAAACGCCCTAATGGACGGAACATAGAAAATAAATTTATGTAAAAATCTATCTTCAACAGTGATTTTTGAGTATAAAAACCCAAGGGTATGCTGTTCTTCCACCCATACAAATGCTTTCCACATTTATTTATTCTCTTGTTTACTAGAAATTTTGAACGATTTGTTCAAGGATGATTAGATATTTTAATTACTTTTTCTTGTTTTCCACAAACATTCCAATATGTTTGTTTTAGTTTCATCCTGCAACTTATAATTCATTTCATAATCTGTGAAACTAATTGTTGCTTTTTTCTTACGCTCCATTTTCCCAGTTGTAGGATTTCTTTCGTCCCAACATGTAATTTCCATTTCTGCATTATTTAAATCTGAAATATCAATTCCAATGTTTATGCTTTTAGGTTCTCCTAAGACAGTACCTTTTGCGTCTATATGTATATTCTCTAAATTATCAAGAATAATATCTGATAAGTTTATAAGATTCTCTATCTTTCTCACCTCACTTATATATTCTTTTTTTTATCTCATTGTGTGGGTAAGGATTTGAACCTTACAGCAAAGCTAGGGTTTCTCATTGCAGAAGCTTATTTCTCATAGGTCTCAAACCTCAATCCCAACTCACTATCCGTCTGCTCAGACTCTCCATACCCCTTTTCGGAGACTTACCACACAATGTCTTTTTTAATTTTCCAAAGAAACAGTGATTTCTTACTATTCTTATATTCTCTGTTTCTTGATATTGATACTGTAAAACCCTTGATTTATAAGGGTTTTCAACACCTCATTTTTATTATTCTCTAAAAATCATTGAAAATTAGGGATTTTTGCTCGATTTGAGCATTTTTGAAATTTTTGACCTCTGAAACCATTGTAAATACTAGGTTTGCGAAACCAATGAAACGCAGGTTTCTTGCTACTTATATATATTCTCTACTTTACATACAAACTTTCGTAAACAATGCTGTCGTTCGATTTGCCAATTGTACGTTTAAAACTACTATTACCACTTAGTAAATACTCATGTGTTGTATATATGTCTTTAGGAACATTCCAAGTATTATCTATATCACCACTCTTGCCATCAAAAGATAAAGCATATCTGCATGGTAACTGTCTTAAATAATCCCAAAATTTTTCATAATCAATAGTTCCATAATACATACCTTTTGTATTTGCATAAGGTGGATCAAGATACATATAATCATTCTCTGTTGGTTTTATATCTTCATACGAACAACTGATAAATTTAACATCATTCTGTTTCAATAATTGACTCCATTCAAAAATTATCTTCTCAAATGTTTCAGGAATAATACCATTTCTAGTCACATGAAATGAATTATTAAATTCGCCATTGCGATTATATCTTGGCATACCATTGGTTGTTGTTCTCATAATAAACATAAAATCTAAAGGATTATGTTCTTTGTTATATCTGTCTCTAACATTTGCAAAATATTCTTTCTTTCGTTGCTTATCATCATCCACATTTAATTCATTCCAAAGCTTCTTGTAATAGGTAGAAACTTCTAACGGATTGTTAATGATTTCATTCCATAAGTCAATCAGCCCACTATTCAAATCACTACATACATAATGCTTAACTCGTATATCGCTATCGAAAAGTCTTCTTAAAACTGAAGCTCCACCGCAAAATGGTTCATAATATGTATCAATCTCTTTTGGGAAAAATGTTAAAATTTTCTCTGCCTGACTTCTCTTACTTCCACTCCATTTAATTACTGGTTCGTACATTGTAATTTACTCAGAGCGATATATCTTTAAGGCTGCCACTCACTCCTTTCACTTACTTATTCTCTATTTGATTTTCATTTTTATTGAGAATTGTTTGGTTGATTAACCAATAAGATAAAGCATTCCGATTATATAATGTAATGTCTGGTCTGTAGTGTATGTAATCTTATTCCATCTTGCTTTCAACGGATCAATAATCAGATGCGAAATAAAAATTGCTGCTAACTGCCATGTCCAACCAAATACTATTAAGAATGGAACACAATACAATGCACAATGTACAAATAAATGATACCAATTCTTCCCTTTTGTCTGTGCAATAAAATCACATTGTAATACATAATCACCAATTAAATGACATAACACAATTAATATAATTGTGTGTAAATTTAAATTCACCATACTCACATTCTCACCTCCAACTATATATTCTCTTATTTATATAAAATTTTATCTATTTCCTAACTTCCATATTTTTATAAATAACTTTATGAACACATCAACTATTGCTAAAAGAATCATATATAACATGCCTGGAATAGATAATAAAAATACAACACTTGAAAGAAATTTACCTAAAATATTTCTATCTTTAAATAAATCAATAATAAAATTCTTTATAGAATTGAGAACAGATATATTTTCGATATCCGCTTTGTAGGCTATATAGAATCCTGCAAATAATATACTCAATATTAAAAATATGCTTAATAAATCAATTACTGTATCAGAACACATTTTATTCCTCCTTGTCTCCAATTTGGTCAAGAAATGTCAGTTTACTCGGCTTTTATTTCTTTACTGTTACATTGAAAACTGACTTTAAAATGCAGATAATCAACCAAATACCAGTCGCAATAGACCATTTAAATGTCAAACCAAAGCACATTGTAATAAGCTTGATTATTCCACATGTAACAATCCAACTAAGTCCATAACATAATGCCAAAATTGTAATGACAATAACTGCTGTTGCGCCACCTTTTGTTAATTTTTGCTTTAAATTACTCATATGTATATTCTCCTTTATATTTACTCTTCACCAATAAATACCAATCTATCAATATATTCTCTACCTTCGCCCTTGAAAATAGGGATATCTGTATCAATAATCCACTCATTTTCTGATTTAGAAGTATCTCTTAACTGTGCAGTTGCTGTAACACTGTCAGTTTCAATAACAATCTTATTTCTTACACAACAGCTTCCTCTCTTCTGATAAGTCGGTAAATCGTTCCAGTTAATACCTTTCTGAGTAATAAGCATATCCTGAATATCATTGCATGACTTATTCTGTAATTCTTTGTGTGAGAAACAAACCTGACCTACCATCTGAATTGAGTTACGAGAAGCATCAAGTTGTCGCCAATATACGAGATTTGTTACTTCTTCTTTTGGAATATTGAAACAACGAGCATCAAACATTGCACCTTTGTCAACTGCATTCTGTAAAATTTTAATATAATCAGCTAAATACTGATCGTCATAATTCTCATATAAATAGTCACCAACATTATCTCTGAAGAATTTATTAAATGCCATCGTAGCCATACTTGCCGCAATACTACAAATCTTCTGCACTTCATAATCAAACCAAGCTGAAGATGTAAGTTTCTTATAATCAACAAGGATCAATGTAATCTCATCTGACTGCGTGTAACCAAGAACACAGCCTTGAATATTCTCACATAAGTATTTCATTGTTTCCTGCATAGACTTAATTAGCACTTCATCAAACGGTTTCTGGAATCCTCTTGTGAATGTATGAAACGCCTTTCCGTCAATGCGGATAGCAACTGGACACCTTCTCATTAATTTTGTCTTAGGAATCTGCTCATAAAATGTCTTCATGCGACAGCCTAAATCATCCTGTACTGGCATATATGTACCTCTCTTTCAATATGTTATTCTCCTTTACGCTTCAAAATTGAACTCATCAGACGAAATCTTATTGTTGATAATCTTCTGATAAATATCTACATACATCTCATCTTTATCTCTGTTATAAGTAACTTCTGCATATCTGTTACCCATCGGCTGTCCCCAAATAGTACACTTCTTATAACCTAACTCATGTGCAAACCACACGAGATCCAACTGGTCAATACTAATGTTTTCACTCAATGTCTGAATCACTGCATTCTTTGCAGCTTTTTCAAATTCGTAACTTGTCATTATAATTACCTCCACTTATATATTCTCCAAATATAATTCCCATCTACTTGTATATCTACCATCTACAAATAACTCTTCCTTTGGTCTTGGATCTTCCAAATCACGACTATCTAATCTAAGGCAATTGCCATAATATCCACTCCACGAACCACAACCTCTTACATTTACTCTTCCATCAAAAAAGATATGCATAATTTGATATGCGGGTTTGTCGCAGCATTGCCAATAGCTAATTTTAAAACAGTTATCTTTATTTACATTCTCTAAATGTTCTGGCACAGAATCCCAAATCTCACACTCGTCATTGATTTGCTTTAATGTATATCCTTCATCAAGCATCTCATTAGCCTTCTCAATTCTTTCATGTCTTATTTCATGTGCTAAAGCATCTTCAGGTGTATCAAATAATTCTCCACATTTAGAACATCTATATTTAATTACTTTCTCCATGATTTCACCTCCTCACAAAAAATCGAAATTTCTTGGTACTTTTATTACTATATATTGTGATTTATCTCTTTTATGGCATTATATATAGTATATAAATTTTACCAATCGACTACATATAGTTATTCTCCTTCTAAACCTGTTTGTACGATAGGTTTTTTAACAGTTCAACCGCTTTATTAACGGCAGCTTTACCCATTTCCTTATTCCATACTTCTCCTTTTCTGACTTTTGCAAAGAACAAAGCATAGTCTGAGATATTATTCTCTACATCTTTATAAAATTCTTCATCTTCATCGTCAAATTCAGATTTGCACGAATCGAGAATCATTTCTGTCAAAGTAGCTTTCGCAACTTGAATTAAATCATCTGCTGTCTCAGCTTGTTCTTTTGCAGATTCGGTTTTTAGTGTAGATCTTTCTGGCACTGAGAAATAATATAATTGTTTAAAACCTTGCTCTTTTGTGTCTTCGATATGAATTCCCATATATTCTAATGTGAGTACAGTTTTAAGATTTTCTTCAATCTGTTTTGGATTATTCTCTAATTCTATTGGTATCACACTCCTACATGTTCAGGAAATTGTTCATAGATTTTATTCCATTCTTCAATAATTTTTCTATTCATAATTTCCTGGTCAATCAATTCTTCTACGATTTTTGCAGTAGCACACTGCGTCTGACTTCTAAGAATTTTACAAGCATTTTTCTTATATTCTTGCAAATCTTCTATAGAAGCACTTGCCAATATTGTATTTTCGTTTGTTAAACTTTGTATTACTGGTGGTGTTATCATTTACTTCGCCTCTTCATTCACTGCTAATTTTGTCATAATCGCAGCTCTGTACATACTTCTATCATTATTGAAAATTACTTTATCTGCATTAGACCAAAATTCTTTATATTTTTTATTATGTTCTTTCCTTCTTTTTAAATATTCTCTTATCGAATCATAAGGATTAGGAATTAAACATAATACGCAATGTACAACATCTAGCCTTTCATAGCTAGGGACATCTGTCCATAATTCATAACTCTGTATTTTTTCTATAACCAATTCACCAATATTAAACACTTGTCACCTCCAAAGGAAACCGATAATTCATGAGAACCATTTCTCTTTACATAGACTTTTATGTATGTTGGTCATGAACCTGTGACCACTATCTGATTGATTACTCTTTCAGAATACTTCCTATATGTTGTTATTCTCTTTCGTGAATAAGATTAAATTGAATTGTATATTTATCATCTTCCGTACTCAAAGCTGCTAAATAACCATCTATAAATACATTTAATAAACGAGAGCATCTTGGACACAACTCCTTTTTTACTGGTTTAACGGTCTCTCCAAATGGCATTATTTTATTACCCGCTTTGTCTGTCGCATATTTCGGCACACGCTTTGGTAACATATATTCTGCTACCGAACTTGTTTCTTTGTTACATACATCACAATACGTTCTTGTCATAAGAATTCCTCCGCTTTATCCTTACATCGCCTTTGCAATCGACTTAACCTGATTATCAAGGTATTTTACGACTAATCTCATCTCTGCCAGTTCCAAACCACTACTAAGACTAAATTCGTCCTCGTCATAACAAGATGAACCTGCTTTCAAAGCACCACTTCTAACCTGGACTCTCTTACCATTATCTCTATACTGATATTTAATAGTCTTTTCATCGCCCTTAATATCAATAAAAGTAAGTTTGTGTGCCAAACTCCAATCGCTCCAAGGTTTCTTTACAGGTGTCTCAACCTTTTCAAAATACTTTTCATACTCGTCATATGACATACAACCAAGATGGCAGCCACCGAATTTAAAGCAGATTACTCCACCTTCCTGAATATCAGTCACTTCACAAATCTCACCAATGTTATCAAACACACCCATCTTACGAACTAATTTAATTCGATCTCCTTTAATCATGCTACTTTATCCTTCTTATTTGCAAACTTTTTGTTAAATGCATCAATAGCTTTCTGATCCTCTGCTGTTACATCATCATTGAATCTTCGTCTAGCCTGTACAATATGATTATTTCTTACTTCAATCGTTACCAAACTCTCGTCTGGCTTACTCTTTTTTCTCAAGAAAAGAATGTGACACTTACCGTCAATAACCTTATCTATGTATGAAGCTACGCAGTTGTTTTGTGAAGCAGCCTCATCTTTTATATCCTGTGTAGAATCTGGATAAATGAATATGTAATCACCAAAAGAGCATTCGTACTGTTTATTTATTCTCTTTTTAAATAACTCTTCTGAGAACTCTTTCTTCATTCGATCGTAATTTCTACAAGCAATTCTATGTGTAGTTAAAAAATGTCTTGGGTACTTGTCAAATTTAGGGCTAAGTTGATTCATCATATCAGCGTAATCGTACAATTCACGAATTAAGAAACCCATATCTTCAACTGCCTCAAATGTCTTGATTCTATCCAGATACAACCATAAATCCTTTGCATTATATCCAAAGTCATTCACTAATTTATTAAAAAATGAATAATAAATACAAGCACCATCAACTCTATCCCATGTTTCTGTATTCCAAACGATATAAATATCATCAGAATCTAAACTTAGATAATCCAAGTTATAAGCTATGTAATGTGCATCTTGATTTTCTTTATAATACTTAACAGTATTATTGGATAATTTAATGGGATATTTACGACATAATTTGATTAGAGATTTTGGAATCTCATTTATAGAATACTTGAACCGATAACCATCTTTGATAATGTCATCAAATCCTGCTGAGAAAATTTGTTCAAATCTATCATATCTTGGAACTCTATCAAGAATTGTTCCTATGTTGCTTATTGAATATGAGTATGTTTCTGAATTTCTAATAAATCGTAAAAACTTCGCATACTTTTCATCATCACAACAATCAAATAACTCATTTAGAGTAAACCCACTTAGCTGACTACACAGATTCTTTACTGGTTTACCCTTAATTCCAATAGCGGTCTTCGTTGCGAAATCATATTTTACAGTGCGTCCATCTTCATAATCAAAAATAAGATACTGTTTATCTTTATATACCCTCGTTTATATCACTCCTATCTGTTAAAATTTCAAAAGAAACGAATCTTTACTCTGAATATTTATCCATATGCTCAAAATATTTATCTTGCATATATCTCTGTAAATCCTCAAAACAACTATCACATAATTCGTTTATGTATTTCATTTTCTTAAAATTTTTCTTTTTAGTTCGCACCATTATGTTACCATAGATATCATGAGAATAATCGCAATATTCACCACAAATATCACATTTATATGCTTTCATCTGCTCACCTCACAAATGTTTATTCTCTTATTGGCTCAACCCTATATCGTTTATTCCAATCTTCTCTCTTCTTCAATAATGGAATCCAAGGACAATGTAGGTTTTCCAGTTCCGTTCCTTTTAAATCGTCTGGATCACAGCCAAGATATTCTTCATGACCGCAATTAGGACACATAACATTGTAAGTAGGGATTAAATAACCAAAACGATATGGACTCTCCATTCGAATATTCCAATCATCCTTTGATTCAACTTCATATACACAGTTGCAGCATCTACACACAAACTGAATATTTTTACCGAAATAATCACCTGCTATAATCTTCATAATGTTATTCTCCTATTCGTAATCTTCTGGATGTTCTTTATAGTCATCTACTACACTTTTCATATAACTGAAATAATCTCTCACAGTGTCACTACTTTCAGAAAATCCACTTGTCACTTCATATCCATCATCGAATACTGCAAAGGTTAAGAACTCTGTACCACCTCGTTCTACTTCTATGTCGCAGCCTCTATATTTACCCTTCATAGTATTATTCTCCTCTGTCTAATATCTCAACATCAATACAAAATAAATCATGTAAGTTTTTAATCTGCTCATCAGTTGGTTTCTTCCATGCCATTGTTTCATTAACATTAATCGTTACAGCACCACCACAGAGCTTTATTCTTGCAATGACTTTTGGATTATAAATAGCTGCAACTTCTGGCATTGGAATACTACAACTCGTTTTTGGTAATTGTGTCATGTATTTATTCTCCTAATCATCTTTGTCTATAATGAACCAATATAAAAAACTTAAAAGTGTAAAAGTAATTCCAAGTATTTTATTTTCTGCTTGATATGAATACATCGTTACACCACTACAGAACCATACTAAAAGAAATGCGATTGCTTGTCTATAATACTTTTTCATTTCACACCTCCAATCTGTCCAAAAGAAAGAAAAAATTCATCGGCTTTTGAGGTTTCAAAAGCCTTATTTTTCAAGGCTTTTGTGACCTCTAATTATTTATTCTCTGTTAAAACAACGCACAACCGTCTCTTTTGAATGACTCAACATACATATTCCACTTATCATCATCCATCTCGTATAATTTTTTGAAACATTTCTTACACAAGAACTTCGACACATCTCTTCCATGGAATTTCATATTCATTGCCAGCGTTGTTTTATCTTTTATTCTCTTTTCACACTCATCACAATACTTATTAAAATATTGTCTTGCTACTTTTGTGTCACCAACATTCAATCCATTGTACTCAGCAAATTCCTGAATAACCTCATCGGTTGGTTCATCTCTGAATGTTCCACCATTCCAAGCCTGTGTGAGATATTCATCAATGGTGCAGTTCATGATTATCCATTTCTTATTTGCAATGAAGTCTTCTTTTAAGATGTTTCTCCATCTCTCATAAGCCTGTGGATACCAATACTTGTCCAAAATCCAAGTAGACTTCGTATAGAATGGGCACGCAATATTACAGCCTTGACGAGCATATCCCTTTTTATATTTTGAGCAAATAGGCACATTCTTCCAAATTGTATAAAGCCATACATCCATTTCTGACCATTTTCTAATAGGAAGAATACCTTGCCAACAGGTCTTACCCCATTCCTGCTCATTTATCCATTCATCTTGATATCCGCTTCTAGTATTAGATTCTTCGTTTCGCATACCCATCCACATTAAATATGGTTTGTTATGGTCTAAACGCCTAACCATTTCACCTACTTTGAAGATTCTACAACAACCACGAGAAATTCTATTAAATATAATATTCTGTTCTTTAATATACTGGTAAAATCCCTTCTCGGGATTCATAATCTCACAATTAGGGAAAGTCTTAACCATTCTGTATGTATCAGCACAATCAAGTGAAGTATTATTGAATATTGCTTTGGTTTCTGGATATAATTTTCTGACTAGATGACAGGTAAGCATTGAATCCTTACCCATAGAAACAGGAATTATTGAAGTATATGTATTAAATTTCTCTGTCTTTTCTTTGATTAGTTCTAATGAATCAGCTTCAAGCTGCGTTAGATGTTCTTTCTGTAATTCGATTAAATCTTGCCAACTTGCTAAATCCACATCTGATATATTGTCGTAGGATTTCAATTTGATGCAATCCAATCTTTCAAGCGAATTTTCAATCTTCACTCGATAGAATTTATGTTCATTTCCTTGCTTATCAAATCCTTTAATAATTGATTTATCTAGCCAAAAGTAGCCTTCTTTCAGATCTTCTAATGGCTGTTTGGTCGTATCTCGCAAGAATGTAAGATACTCATTGTAAATTGGGTTCACTCATATACCTGAGTGTTATGTACATAACCTTTTACCTAGGATTATCTTTTCCTTTCTTTTATTTTATGGCATTTGCAACTACCATTTATGTTGTTATTTTTACAAAATTTTCCAATGAAAGATTGGATTCTTGTTATTTTAACCTTTAATGAATAAAACTATTAATATCTAATTCTTCTACTTTGTAAATTGCTTTTAAATGAAATAAAAACGATGGATTTCTATCAATAAAATCTTTTACTTCATCTTCTGTGTTAAAATAATATTTTACACTGTCCCAACTATCAGGATCGGCAGATTCTCCTAACCCGTTATATTCATTTCCAATTACAATATAATTCTTATAATCATCCATTACGGTTTCACCTCCAATGTATTATTCTCCACCACTCACAATCTCATAAATAATATCATCGTGATATTCACCATTCTTGTCCTTAATTGAATCTTTTAGAACATGTTTCGTTCCATTATGTCTCTCGATAAAGCTATCGTAACCTCTACAAGCAGGATTCCCACCAACAGCTCTCCATTCAACTCTATGTAATGTTTTAATCAGTTCTTCTAATTTATCGAATACGTCCCTACCAACCAAAATATTTCCTCTGTCGAATGAAAATAATCCAAAGTTATACGCTTTAGACGCATACCAATCTACTGAATACCCTAAGTAACCAATGAGTTTTTCGTTCTTATCAATTATTGCATATTGAAATTGACTCTCATTTGGACATTCTGCAATTTCAGGACTCCAATTACACATGCAACCAGTTTCATACATCATATCTGTTGTATAATAATATTTCTGAAATTCTTTCTTTATCTGCTCTTTATACAGAATTGCAGGTACTAACACTTAATCACCTCTTTTCTATAATCCAAGGATATGTTGCTTTCTTGTGAAGTTATCTATAATTCATTCTTCTCTCAACTTCCTTGTCATTTTCTTCATCGTTGAAATATTTGTAAGCAAGAGTCATAGGATAATTAGAATTTTTTGATCTGTCCCACATCATAAATTCACACCAGTTCGGCTCTTTGTATCCATCTTTACTGTCGTTGCACCAACTTGGATTTTCAAATAATCCATCGAAAACACTCTTATAAGAATATTTCTTTCTCTGAATATTTCTATCTTTGATAACAGTTGACTTATCATATCCTTTGATTTCTACAAGAACATCTTCACAGCCTACTCTTTTACAAAGTCGTACAAACCATTTCATAAATTCTCTATAAGTCTGTTCAAATTCTCTGTCTCTTAAAGCAGCATTTACAACAAGTATATATTCATCCTGTGTTTGTAACCATCCTCTACTACGACTCTTATATCCGTATCTATCTACTAAATTGTTTGTCACTTCGCCGAATTCATCGCATGAACATGAACTGTTATAACCATTTTTCTGAATTATATATGTATTCATGTCACCCTCAGAACCTGTTACTCTAGGCAAATGATTTAGCACTGTTTCAAGAATATATCTCTTCTCAGGCTGTGTTCTCCCCATAGGATGAACTGTTATTGTACCGTTGATATAAGTCCAATATGACATTTTATCTACCTCCAATTACTTCATCATCGCTTCAAGTTTCTTAGACATGTATTCTTTAAGTTTGTCTTTCCACTCTTCTTTCAATTCATTAATAGCTTCCTGAACAATATTCTCTTCAAGAGTCTCATTGACATCATCTGGACTAATAAGATAATACGAACTATCTCTCAAATCTTTCTGAACCTGATCACAAATAATGTCAATGATTCTATTCTTCAACTCATCAATGCCATCTGCTCCAAGCAATGAATAAAGTGGTGTTTTACTAATTTCTTTTTCAATATAATTAAGTCTATCTTCGCTCATATATTCTCCTTTCTCAAAACCAATAAAATCTGAAATTCTTGTTACTCTACTTTCTATTAATCCATTCTTTAAACTCGTTAAAATCTTCCTTTGTAAGCACAATATCAGAATAATAAAAATCCTTATTCCTGATAATCGCCCAAATTTTCTTCAACTTCTCAAAGAATGGTCTTTGCTGAGTGTAAAAGTTACCGTTTGTATATGTTAAGAAAGCATAATCGCCATCTCCATAATCATAAATCTTGAAGTGGATACCTTCGTCACATCCACATTTACAGCTTACAATCAGCTCATCGTCTTTAAAATTTTTAAATACTGCCATTTTAATATTCTCCATTCTTACATATATAAATGATATTTTCTTCCAATCTGATCAATAATCTCACTGTCCATTGGTCTAAAACCAATTACAGTAAGTGTTCTACCATCTTCTTCGGGCTTTAATTCGGTGTGGCAATTATCCTTTATTAACCAGAAATCTTTACCTTCAACCATTCCCAATTCTTCTGCCATAGTCTTAGCTTTTAGCAACTGATTCTTATTCTTGGCTTGAAGAACACATTTTGTAAATTCACCATCAATCCAATTGTGAAGAATATCTTCGTCAATATAGCCATCAACATGACCATCTAAATCGGCATTATTTCTAATAAACCAACTGAGAAATGCCATAGAGCCGTGACTGACTTGAGCTGCGAGTTTACCATGACTCATGTTTAAATCTTTTCTTGCAATAATAATCTGTTTATACATATACATCTCCTTTCCACTCATCTAATAAATAGAAACCATTAATCTGATTATCAAGCTTTCTAACCTGTTCTCTTAGTTCGGCTTCTTTCTTCTTACTATCTGTTCTTTGACACTTCTTCCATAAATCCTCACGCTGTTTAGATAATTCATTATACTTATCAGATACATCAATCTCATCTATGACTGAAATCTCAATCTTCTCTCCGCAGTGAGGGCAAAATTGAATTGGATAATTATCTGTCTGCTCCCATTCGTCTTCATAAGATGTAATAACTTCTGTATGTGAAGTGCAAAGTTGTGGGATAGAAACGCCATCATCTTCATATTCTCCACCAATATCATTTATATCTTCACCTGTAAATACAATAGCTTTATCATTCTGAATCTCATCACAACAATAATTAAATGATTTATACTTGTATGAATGAGTATTATTAAATTTTAATTTGATTAATTCTATCTTCATATATTTATTCTCCTAACAAAATTCATTCCACCAATCAAAAATTTTATGTATGTGCTGATAACCATTATGCAATTCACCTTTATATCTACGTATTTTCCTATTAGATAACTGTTTCAAATATTTACTTTTCTTACCACGATACAATCTCTGATAATATGGTTTTGGATTTTTAACATAACCAACACCCTTAATCCATATTTCATCCACATATCTAACAGGCGTTGGATAATAACCACCAACAGTTTCATATAAATATCTGAGGTGATTCTGATGTTTCAAATATCTCTCACGTTTATTTATTCTCTTTTTCTTAGAATGATTCTTATGCTTTTCTTCATCGTGTTCATACCAATCACTACAATGACCAAAAGAATAAACTTTGCCACCAACTTTATCGCACCAAACAAACTGTTCTGATTGATTGGCTCTATCTTCATCTGGATATTCACCGTATACCGATTTATATATTTCTGTTCTTAATGTAAAATCTTCAATCCCATAAGGACAATCTCTGCATCTCATCGAATCACCTCTTGTATTTTATTCTCCTAACTTTCTTCCACAATAAGGACAGTACGCAATATATTCTCTTTGATGAACAAATCCATCATCGTATTCATCCCATTCAGATGTTTCAATATCCAAATAATGTTCATTTGTTAATGGATCTACATATATTCGATTGTCAGGCGAGTTATAATTACAAAGATTACACATATTTATTCTCCATCCTTTTTATTTTCTGTGGTATTCTGATTGCAAAATCCATCAACAAAAATTTTAAAATTGGTATATAATTCTTCAATCGAATAAGCTACCATACTTGTACAAGGATTGCTCATGAATAAACTATACTGTTTGTTCTTATCTAATCCATTAGCGTCCATATATTTTGAAAATGCGTCCAAACATGCTCTTAGATAATTACACTCTGAAGCATATGTTTCAAATATATATGCCGTTTCTACTCCAAGCATATATTCTTTTTTCTTCTTGTTATATGTAATATCTATATCATTCATGGTATACATATTGGCTTCGTGACCAGATAAATCATCCCAACTTGTTATTCCCCAAATAAATTTCCAATCATCTGTTTCTATACAACAATCTTCATATTTCTTGTCCATTGCTTTATTGTACCTTTCTTCTTTTTTATATGCTCTTTCTGTTCGCCAATAATCAATTTGCTTGAATGGAAAAAGTCTGATGATTTTATCATAGTATATATTTGATAATGAGTTACATTTACCAATTGGATAACCGGATTCATCTTTTTCCCAACTATCCATACAAGCATAATCATGATTTTTGTTAAGTTTTCTATATTTGCAAAAAATACAATTATATTTTTCTAATAGTTTCATAAATATTTATTCTCCACTCTTAATGATTTCTTCTAATGTTCTTGGCGTATAATTCATATATGGCATCATTACACCAACATTATATGCTCTAGCAGGTGGACAATCTGTATAACCTTTCATACTTTGATTTGAAAAGTATTCATTAATCTTTTCCATACATTCCTTATATAAAATTTCTTCATTAGTATTATGCAGATGTCCATATAAATGAATCCAATTTTTATGCTGTCCATTCCAAAATAATATTGGATAATGACATAGAACTACATTACGATTGATACCATTAAAGTTGTCACTAATCTCTTTGTATGGTGTAATCTCAGTAAACAACTGTTTAACTCTAATATCTTTTAGCTTCTCGTGATTTCCTTGTACTAACACTTTCTTACCTTTGAGAGTGGAAATAATCTCGCAAAGATATTCCATTTCTTTATTTCCACCTTCTTTACCAATATCTCCAAGAATATATACTGTATCACCATTAGTAACTGTATTGTTCCAATTTTCCTTGAGAATTTTATCGTGTTCCAACGTTCTTCCTTCGTATTTATTCTGACAATTCAAGTGTAAATCTGATATAAAATAATTCATCTTCTCACTCCCAATTCTCAATTTTATCGTCATCTGGAAAATATGTAAGTTCAATCTCACTCAACTTCTTATAATAGATAACCGATTCTTCCCATTCCTTTTCAAGATCTTCACTATCATATATTTCTCTGAATCCAATCAGAATATCTTTATCAGGAAGCTCAATAGCTTCTTTAATCTGAATATGTCTAAAGTGATTATCTAAATATAGCGACTGATCCGAAAATTTCTTATCCATCTCATAAGGAGTATATTGTCCTGGTCTACGAATTTCTAACATGCGAAAAATATGCTCATATCCAAAATCATGTAGCCATGTTTCAAAATCAGTCATTATAATCCTCCTTTTCAAAAGGAATATCTGTCTCATAAAAATCTCTTGTGACCAATATAGAGTATTCTTCATCGCCTTCATATCTGAATATAATCAAAAACAAGTCTCCATGACATGTGTACCAATAGAATTCATCTTTATGTGCTCTAAAATAATCAATACCTCTCTGAATTTCTTCAATAACTTTATCTTTCTGCACTTCAACAACATTTCTTAAATCCTTATTAGTTCTGTTGAAATGTATAGGATAATCAATATTGTCTTTTGTTAATGTAATTCCTTCTAATTCATCAACCATTGATTCTTGTCCACAACAAGGACACTTAACAAATGCTGCACCAAGCCATCCAATGTGAGTATCTTCTTTAGATACTTCTAATTCTGAATCACAATGTTCACAGAAGATATGTATTTTTTTAGATTTTTCTTCAATGTTTTTATTCAAATTGATTTTGTTAAAATTATTCTTAATAACTTTTATAATAATCACCTCTTTATATGTATTTATTCTCTTATCTCAACTCAATCTCTCCGAATTTTAATGTATCATCTCTGAACATTTTATTCCCACGATACATACCAGTAAGACAACCCTTATATGAACTTACAAGTCCAATTCCCCAAGAATTTGCAAACATTTCAGCTTGTTCAATTGGCTTAATTAATGCATCAAGTGTCTCTTTATTTGCAAATATATAAGGATCATGCCCTTCTCTGTATACAAATTCTGCAATTTTCGTATTCAACTTATCCACATTTATATTTTCTACTATTGAAAATGTCTCCATTTATTGTTCTCCTTTCCTAAGGAAATGCTTCATTCTTACTTCTCATATAAAGCTTTCTGAAACTGTTTTCTAAATTTTTTACAAGCTGATTCATTTTGACTCTCTGTTAATACTCCATGTATATAACAATACTGAATTGAATGTAATAATTCTTGTAACCTCTCAGCATCTTTACCAAGAGTACACCCTTGTTTATTCACGTACTTTTCCAAATTATCAAATAACGGATCAAAATTACTCATATCTACAACTTTACCCATAGTTTTATTCCTCCATCTGATCTACAATACTCTGTAACTTGTCAATATACATCTGTGCATATTTTTTATGTGATAACTGTTTAATATTAGCAGGTACAAAAGCTAACTTCGATTCGCCAAAAACATCATTATTTGAATAAACTCTCATAAACTCACACATGGTTTCGGCATCAGTGAACACTCACACCACTAAAGTGGCGTGCTTCCAATTCTTTAGAAATCGGATTACTTATCTACCATACAGTTCTTAACTCAGATATTATACAGCATTGCCACATAAATCCGCATTAAGCCTAATTAACGTAGACAAGGTGCGTGTTGTTCCCGTACCATAATCAGAATCTTTTGTCTGACTAGGCAACCTTCTCATCACTGAGTCGGATTTTAAAAATTCTCGTATAAAATATCTTGCTCCGATATTATAACTGGCATTTAAGTCACAATGATATTGTTTACCATTTGGAAAAGTGCAAATAGAGTAATTGTATTTTTCAACTCCATTTTGAATATAAGTACCTCTTTCTACTCTTCCAGAACCGTCAAACGCCAGCCTGCTTGTATTCCATGCACATATATGACTAATCCTAATTCCTAATATATGTGCTTTATGTTCTACAAGTTTTCGTATTTCTTGTTTTCTCCAAAGCGCAAGTTTCTGTTTTTCTTTACCATTTTTCTTTCCTTGTGTATCCAAATGTTCAAATACGATTACATCAGCATTATATAAAACTGCGAAATCTATAATCTCTTTTGCTGTCTTTCTGCTAATATCAGTATTCAAATCATTTACATGTTTCCAAAGAGTAGGACATCTTCTTGCGCCATTTTGTTGTGTTTTCTTAACTCTATTTAATGCTTTATATAAATGGTCTTTTTCTGTTGCAAGATTCACAAATTTTCTTCCAACGACAGTTCCATCAGACTGCATTATAGAGCAAGTAGCATTATTGTTAAGACCTAAATCTACTGCACATATTATTTGGTCTTGAATATCTACTTTTTGAAATTCAACTTTATCTTCAAAAGGAAATACTAAATACCAACACTTACCTTGTTTCTTTAATGTAGGTACATATTCCTTTTTGAATTTACAATGATTTTGAATGTACTTTACATCCTGATTATTTAATGCTACATCTAGCCAAACCCAATCATTTCTATGAAAGATTTTAATTTTTGCAGTATTATCATCTGTACGAATATACATATTATCTTTATATAAAGTGGGCATAACATTTCTGTCTAACTGCAATCTTGGTTTACTACCAATAGATTTTTCTTCCCAATTCTTTAAATTGGAATAATAGGATGAATAACATCCAGTAGCAGTATTTATTGCAGAACGTCTTAGATATGATGGCATCTTATAGAATTTTTCATTAAAATCATATTTAGGATTTTGATTTTTCTTTGTCTGTAAAGTTAATTCTTCAAGCTTTCTACATCTTTCAAGATTCTTTAATGATTCTAATACATCCCATTCTTTATCACAAACATTTATAAAGAAGGATACTGCATTTCTGTATATCTCAACTGTTTGTTCAAATATATGATTATAATGTTTGATTTTGACTTTATAAGATGAAAATATATTCATAAAATATCCTCCTTTCTAAATTAAATATATGTGTTTCTATATATAATATACCATTATCTATATATTTTGTCAACATATTTTATATAGTTTTCTATATATTATATATTGACTACAATATCTTTTATGTTATAATCTAAATAAAGGAGGTGTATATTATGTTTTCATATAAACCATTATTAAGATTATTAGTTGAAAAAGATATGACAAAAACTCAACTTCGTGAGGCAACTGGAATGAGTATGAATACTCTTGCAAAAATATCCAAAAATGAATATATTTCAATGTCTACATTAGACAGCATATGTAAATATTTTCATTGTAAAATTGAAGATATAATTGAGTTTATTGAATGATTTATATTGTGTCACCTAACTCATGACTGAAGTCACGAGTGTGCGGTGACACTCTTATCAAATGCATCACATTGATCGCTAAATCCGACATTAAGCTCATTACCATTTTCATCTTTTATAAATATTACTTCGCCAGATGCATGAGTTTCTGGGTTAGGACTTCTGGTTAATTTGTATCTTTTCATATTGTTATTCTCCTAATAATCTATGTTCCTCAAATCTATCATCGAGTAATTTATGTACATCATCCAATGCAATATACTTCTTACCATTACTCTCAATAACCTCAATGTCTTGTGGTGTTTTCTTTTCTGATAATTTATTGAGAATTTGAATATTATGTTGCACTACATCAGCAACCCAATCACATATTTTCTGTTTTTCTGATTTTTGAAACATATTCTCACCTACCTACATAACTTCTAAATGATATTCTTCAACATATTTTCTTCTCTTCCAAAACTTCCACCAAGGAAATTTCACATATTTTATTTCTATAACTTGAAGTATCTTGTCCTCATTTTTATCTCTATCTAATCTTAAAGCAGGTGAACCAAACATTGCTTCAGCTAGTTCATCAATAGAAATGTATTCTCCAAGTTTATATTCCTGTTTGTGTGGTTGTGGAGGATAATAGGAAATTACGTCATGTTGTCGTAATTCATATGCTCTCATATTGTTATTCTCCATTCTTCACTATATCAAACTTAATTGGCAACATAGCGGTGAATCTACTCTGCATCCAAGGCTTTTCTTTGGTTGCAAATTCATCTCCAAACTCTTCCGCTAATACAAAATCTCCAACCGTATAAATAATAGAATATCCAGTTAAATCTTTTGGAATCTCCTTATTTACATTACAGGTTTTAAGATGAATCATTTTATCTATGCACTCACCCATTAAATCTTGAAAGAATACAAACGTTCCATCACAATTGCAACGCTGCATTGTGAAATATTCAAAATCTGCATCTGGATCATGCTTAATAATCACATTAAAATAAGGTTTGTCGCCTTTAAGATAAGGTACATCTGCTAAAATTGTTCCATTTTTGGTGTAATTAACAACCGTAAATAACTCTCGTATATCTTGTTCAATCATGGATTCATATTTATTATTCTCCATGCCATTGCACTGACCTGATGTAATTCGTTCTTTTACAAATTCTAATGATTTACCCATAAATTTCTCCTAATTACTCATTCTATCTTTGTCATATTCATACATTGAACAATCTTCACAGTGTAAATCTTGTTCTTTGCAATCTTCACAATCAAAACATCCACCATAAATGCCACCATTTTCATTCATCTTACAGGTGTTACATTTACAAGTTTCACACGATGTATCCAATCAATCACCTCCTCGAAGGAAACGTGGTTTTCCTTTGCTTTTTCAACCTCTGAAAGCCTTGATTTTAAGGCGTTTCAGAGGTTGAGATTTTAATAATTTGTGATTAATACCTCACAATCGGCACTCTTGTCCTTTTTCTGATAATTACAGTTGCTATAATCACCATTTAGATAATGAACGTTATATTTATTCTTCCATTCATCTAATAACGGATTATCATATTTAAGATTGTTGCTTAGTGCAAATCTGCCATGCTTGTCCACAACATCTAACACACTTAACAAATCTCTCTCGTCCTGTTCTGACCAACCGCCATTTTCATTATAAGTAGCAACCGAGTTGTAATATGGTGGATCAACATATATAAAATCGTCTGCAAAAAAATTACATTCTCTAAAATCTTTATTCCAAAATTGAATGTCTTTTTTATGCATTTCATCAACAAAAGTCTTTAATTTTTCTTGTAGGGAAATATTATAATCACGTTTTCCATAAGGCATATTAAATTCACCTTTAGAATTGAATCGTATCTGATTACTAAACGAACACGTTATAAGTGTATAGAATTTAATCCAATCAGGATTAGAGTTGTATTCTTTTCTTAATTTAAAGTATTTAGGTTTATTATATTCGCCAAGACCTTTACTTGACTCACATCCATATGCTTCATAACCATTAAGATCAGACCTGCTTAATCCAAAATCAGATATGGTTTTTAAAATCATATTATGAATATACTCAGAATCATTATTGTAGAAATGTTCCAATAAATCTACCACCTGTTTACAAATATCATTGTAAACCAAATGCTTTGCTTCAATGTTAATCCCAACATTAAATCCACCACCAAATAAATCTACAAATGTATTAATATCTTTTGGTATAAGGGGTATAATCTGTGGTAACAGTTTATACTTGCCTCCGACATAATTTAGAGGCGATTTAATATATGTATTTTTCAAATTTGTTCACCGATAGTAGCTGCGCAGCTTTACTCACATGTGAACGTTTTTCCTTTCTTTAATTGTAATTACATTGTTATATTCTCTTGTTTGTCCATAAATATTGTATAGTTTTCGTGATAAGCCAAGAAACCAAAATTTCCTTTTAGTTTTTATCAACTATAAACAACTTTTCTACTGCTTTTTCACCTGTAACCCTATCTGACTTCTGCAACACCTTACGCTCTTTCTGCCAAATACAAGTAAAATCATCAGGCATATTATATTCACTTACCAACACTATATTATTCTCTGAAAGTTTACGAAGAAAATCGTAAAAAGAATCATAATCAATAGACTGTTTAGAATACTGTTTTGTTCCCTTATAAGGTGGATCAAAATAGAAAAGACAATTTTTATAGTCTGCGAAATCGTTGTAATCGCAACATGTAAATTCTATATCATTCAAGTTTGGAACTTGCTCTTTGAAATTATCAAATCTTGACTTGTATACAGAACTGTCATCAGAATTTCTACCATAACCGCCATCAAAGTATCTACCACCATAGCTTGCCATATATCCAATCAATGCAATATATTCTGGTGAGTACTTATGAGTTCCATGTTTTCTATCTTCTCTAACATCTGCGTAATGTTCAAATGTACATACTTCAGGCGCAATAGATAAATTATTGTCTGTCTGAGCATATTTTAACAAAGCAATCAATTCCTCATTAATATCTGCTCCAATTCTTTTGTCACATTTAATCTTATCAATAAGATTAGCTCCACCAACCATAGGCTCTATGTAAGTTTTGATATTATTATCATCAATATACTTCTGAATAATTGGCACTAAAAATTTTGCCAATCTGTTTTTACTTCCTTGATATACCATTTAATTACTTGGAGTAAGGAATTCCTTCTTGTGTACACGAACCTCGTCTCCTTTCATTATTCTTATTCTCTTATTTAGTTGCACTCATTAATAAATCTTGACTAATATACTCAGCCACTCTCTTACTTCCAACCTCAAAAATATCCTTGTCTTTCTCAAAACATATGTATTTTCTACCTGTGTTCAAAGCTGCAACTGCAGTTGTACAACTTCCTGCACATGAATCAAGAACTAAATCTCCTGGATTGGTATAGGTTTTAATAAAATACTCACACGCTTCAACAGGCTTTTGGCACTGATGCAAGCTACTTTTCTGAGTGTCCCACTTGAACTGTAGAACGTCTCTTGGATATCTTTGTGTACTGCCACCACCTGAAATACCAGTCTTTGTAGCACCATAACAGCTACCATCTGTTGTATGCTTTGTATAAGAATGAACAGGTGTATGTCCTTCTGTCATTTGCGGATTGTATGTAGGGAGTTTCTTATAGAAAATCAAGACATTTTCGTGTGCCTTCATAGGCATTTTCTTAGCATTTAGATGACCAGTTGCTTTGGTCTTTTCGATAATCCATTCATAGCGATATAGTTTTTCATTACTACAAGCAAGTCTCTTATCAAATGGCGACTGCGCCCATAATGCAATACAACCATTATCTTTGATGATTCTCTCGTATTGTTTCCATAATGGCTCGAATGGAATTAACACATCCCATGAATTCTGGGTTGTTGAAAACGGAAGATCTGTGAAGATAAAATCTATTGACTTATCATCAATCTTTTTCATACCTTCGAGGCAATCTTCATTGTATATTTTGTTAATCTCTAACATTTCTTACTCAGAGCAAATCCAGATTTAATGCTGCAGCAAATCTCTCGCTCCTTTCGTATTAATATTCTCTTAATAGATCTCTGTCCACTCACTAATTTCTACTTTATTATCAGGATAGCCAGATAAGCTCCATTCATTGTCGTTATATACTACTTTCCACATAGCATTCTCTCCATGTGGATTACCTTTAATCTTGCCATAATATAATCCTGAACATGGTGGTAATTCTTCTTCTGTCTTTCTCCAAATTGGCTTTTCATATACTTTGTTAATGTCATCTACTGCTTTTGCTAAATCTGTCGCAATTGTATTGAAATATCCTTTTTCTAAATCAATTACTTTTTCTAAATATTCTTTAGTAATATTGTTCATTCCAAGTATGTAATCACGATTGATCTTAGAATCAATTCCAAGTCCAATAATTGCTCCCACGCAAAGTCCTAATAATCCAATTAATACTGTTAAACAAATATACATATTTTACCTCTCTTTCTTATCGTCCAAAGGAAACTTCGGATTCTTCGTCTTTTACCAAACCGTTTACTGCCTTATTTTTAAGCCAGATGGCTAAGAATCACAGCCTCTATCCTATTGTCAATGACTTTTAGGATTACCTTTTATTTAAAAATTTTATTTGCATCTTCATTACGAATTGCCACACCAACATTTTCACATTTTGAAAATTTCTTAAATGGAAGAATTTTATTTCCAAATCCCAATCCATAATAGCACTTCTTTGCCTCTGAATAATTAACACAATACTGTTCTTTGCCACCAACAGGGACAATTACATCACCAACTTTAATTGGTCTTCCATTTATGTCTTTCTTGCCTGTAAAAACTCTATCGCTTGAATTAACAGTTTTTCTATATAACTCTAAATCAATACTCATATTTAATCCTCTCTTCCAAACTTATTATTCCAAATTCTTAATGCAGACTCAGGTGTTTTACACAAACCTGTTCTACTATTATCTTTATATTCTCCATCTTCCCATTTGCAATTCCAACAAATAATTTTGTATTTTGGTTCATTAGATTTTGCAAATAAAGTTGTTTCAGAAACCAGTTGTGGAATGTTACCACACTTTTTACATCTTTTAACATGGCTATTAAAATATTCTTCTGTCATATAATCAACTCCATCACATTATTCAAATCTTAAATGATACAAAATTACCATCTGTAAAACTATCTGAATGTCTTACACAATCTACTTCTACTTCGTATTTAATAAGAACTCTTCGATTAACAGATACATTTTCTTTCTCATAATCTGGAAGATATAAGATTCTTGAATCCGTATCATACTCATAGTTAGTAATTTCTTTTTCTACAAGACCATCTTCTGAAACATATGCTAATTCAATAGATTCGTAAATTGCTCCATTTTTCAATCTAAATGCATTACTCTGAAATAAATTCATTCGTGGCATTGTTATTTTGCTATGTTTATATATCATATATTAATCTCCTTACTATCTCAAAATCTTACTTAATCTCTTCACAACTTCTTCGCAAAATCTGTACAAATAAGTTTCTTTAAATACTGTTTTTAAATCACCAACAGCTTGTCTATATTGATTGCGTAATTTATTATCTATCATATTATTCTCCATCGTATAATTTAACTGTTCCATCTGAATTATAGATTGGTGTCATACTATCACCCTGAATCCAGTAATATAAAACATTGGTGTTTTTGTCTACTAAAATTGCTCCATAAAAATTTGTTTCAATAACCTCGAAATCACATAATTTTGAATTCGGACTCTTAATTGTCTTATCAATATTGACAACATTGGTACATCTAGTCATTCCAAAACATAATGTTAATCCTAATGCAACTGCTAAAATTTTCTTCTTCATATGGTTTACTCTCCTTTACTATATCCGGTCTCTTCAAGGAATTTATCAAATTCCTCTTTTGTCATATTGTTTGGATAATACATATCCACCATCATATCAAACGGCTTCAGATAATTATCCAATACATCTTCAGCATCTTCTTTTGCTTCCTGCATTTTCATATTGATATAATCTTCTCTTGTCATATTCCATGCCGTAGGGCAATCCGTGACTGTCGAAAATCTACAATATAATCCATTTGGTTGTTTTGATACAAATCCTGCCATATTATTCTCCTAATCCTCAATATATTTTATTTCTTCTAGTATTGAGCTTCCTATAACATATAACTTCTTTGAAACTATCCTTGTTACTCTTTTAAGGAATTCTTTATGAAGTTCATCTTCTTGTTCGTATACAACCATTTTTTCGTTCCCATTTCTATGACAACAGGCATATGTTCCTTCCTCATACTCAGCTCCATAATAATAAAAATACAGATTGTATTTATGATTATGTTTACTAAATAGCCACGGATGAAGCATTGCAACAGTTATATAGTTATTTCCGATTTTTATTCTAAAATCATAATGTGATTTATTTTGTACGATTTTCAAAAACTTCACCTCTTTTCATATTAAAAGTACATTCATTTCTGTACTCTATGAGAGCATCCTTATTCCTCATCATTACATGTTAGGATCGAGGTTTGTTCCAAGGCATTATATTCTCAAATGAGTTTCAGCCTATACGCTCATCGGTTGACTGATTTGTTAATTTCAGCCTTCATCTTTACCTTTTCACCATCTCAGGTTTTCAGTTCGTTTTACCTCATTTATATATTCTCTGCTAGAGCAGAAGAAATCTATGTTTCTTGGTAAAAATATTACTATATATAGTGTCTATATTTTCTATAAACACTATATATAGTATGTCATTTACGCTTCATACACAAAACTTGGCATTGGCTGTAATTTAAACAGATTTTTCTCATGCATTGAATCAATCTTTGCTTTTACTTCCTCACTTGGTTCAATTCCATCTCTGATATATGCATCTAATTCAGCATAAGTAAATCCAAGGTTGTCTTCATCTGTCTTTCCACAAAGACCATCAGTAGGTGTCTTATCAACTAATTCAGATGGAAGACCTAACTCACGACCAATAGCCTTAACCTCTGTTACTGTAAGCCGAGATAACGGACTGAAATCACCAGCAGCGTCACCAAATTTGGTCGCATACCCGACAAAATCCTCTGAAAGATTGCACGTATTTGCTACTCTGCCATTTACTGTCTGTGATACAGCATAAAGAGTAGCCATACGAATACGAGCAGGAAGATTTGTTTTTGTCTGAATTGATAACTCTTCATCTAATGATGTTTTAATTTCATATTCAGCAACATCAACAATTGTTCCGACTGGAATAATAGTGCGTGGGATGTCTAAAAAACTGCAAAGTTTACGACTATATTCAATATCTCTTTGTCTTCCCTGTGGCATCATCACACCAAAAACTCTATCCTTACCAAGAGCTTCTACACATAATGCAGCTACAACACTTGAATCTTTACCACCAGAAATTCCCACTACTGCCATACAATCTTTACCATTCTGTTCAAACCAATCTCTGATCCATTCTACGATTTCATTTTTTACTTTCTTAGCATCAAACATTTATATATTCTCCTTTCTACATTCGATTCATCACATCATAAAACCGAATCAAATACTCATATACATTTTTAGGGACTAACTCTTTTACTTTTTCAAATTCACCCTTTTCACATAAATCTCTAACCAAACTTGAAGAAGTATGATTTTCTGGTATCTGAATTTCTGTGAAATGATCTTTATATTCCATAAGATTTGCTTCTCTCAAAGTAGCCTCAAGATTCTGACCTTCTCTCACACATGCTACAAAATTGTATTCTTCGACAAACGGTTTCCAGTTATACCAAGTTGTGAGTGTTTCAATATTATCCATTCCTAAACAGATATAATATTCATTAAAGATATAATCCTTTTCATTCATATCTCTTATCTGAGCAATGGTGTTATATGTCCTCTGTGGAAAGAAACTGGTTGTCTCAACTTCGGATGCCCACATATTATTTTCATCACAATTTGGCATTGAATTAATCAATGATACTCGACAATATCCAGGTATCAAAGTCTTTTTCTTCGCAACATATGTATCATGTGCAGGAATAAACAATATAGCATCGGCATTAACCGCTTTTTTAGCAGTCAATGCCATATCAACATGAGCGTTTGTAATCGGATTAAAACTTCCTGGTATAAGTAAAATTTTATTCATGATCAATTCTCCAATTAATACATCTCTTTAGATAATCAACATAATCAGGGTTTTTACACATGCCTTTTCCTTCTACGTCAGACACCTTGGCAACATCCATACCGTTACATTTAGTGGTTTTCATCACAATATTTAAAGCAGGAACATCTGTGTCATTGCTCAAATAAGTACCAATTCCAAATGCAACATTTACTCTATCGTGGAAGTGTCTGAATAACTTATCAGCTCTTTCAAAATCAAGACTGTCACTAAACAGAAGTGTTTTTGTTTTAGGATTAATACCAAGTGACTCATAATGATTAATCATTTTCTCACCCCATTCAATCGGATCACCACTATCATGTCTTACACCACTAAATAATGTTGCATATGTCAACTGAAAGTCTTTTAAGAAACAATCAGTTGTAATTGTATCTGTGAGTGCAATACCATTTAACACACCATATTCTCTAACCCATGCATCTAAGGCATACCAGTTTGAATATGCTGGATTGTGCTTGTGATTACCCTGACCAGAACACATAATCCATTCATGAGCCATAGTTCCAACAGGTGTAAGGTTATATTTCTTCGCAAGATATACATTGGATGTACCAACAAATTTAGAAGGACTGTGTAATGTATCATTCAAATGTGAGAACTTCTCAACAGCTAATTCCTGTGCTTCAGCAGAAAGTCTTCTTCTAAGACCAAATTCAGAAAATGTACCAGCATACCAATGACCGCTTCTGAGATTTTCGTACTTTTCATCTAATCTCTTTTTGAAGCTATCAAGTAATTCATCATAGTTATACGCCATTCTAAAATATACTTCGTTTACAATCGCAAGCGTAGGAATCTCATACATCGAAGTGTTGAGCCATGTACCAAATGTTTCGATAGAAAGACCGCAATCTGAATCTGTTGTAATCTCAAAATCCTCATATCTTGGCTGCCATAATCTCAGAAAATCAACATACGAACCTTTCATCCATTTGATATTGTCAATATAAGTAAGTTCATCTTCTGTAAACCTCAAACCACAATATAACTTGATCTGTCTGCGAATCTCTTCTACCATTTCTGGTGTAAAATGAACATCCTTATTACGACATTTAAAACTCCAAGTGGTTTTATAATCGCTAAACTGATGATAAATAGCCTGTCCCATTGACAATTTGTAGGCATCTGTCTCCAATAAACTTGTAATAATCTGTTCCATATTATTTTCCTTCCTTCTTGATTTGATTAAATATTGTTCTAATATCATATTCTCTGTTTTCGTACTCATAAAACAGATTAATGTACTTATCATTAAAAGCCATATCATTTGGATGCATTGCAATTGGTTTACTTTTCTTAGATTCCCACCATTTTAATTCCTTCTCAAAATTAAATGATTTACCATGATATGCTCTACCTGCTCCAAGATAATCACAAAGCATTTCTTTTTTATACTTCATTGGCATTTCAATAGGATTTCCACCATTATCAAAATTGTCCTGCCAATATTCGTAATGGTGCTTGTTTCTTCCTTTATGATGCATCCAAGCTGCTGACCAACCATTCTCTTTCTTACAAGCATCTATTGGACTTGAAGTACCTTGATAATACTTAACACTCTCCCAAAATTCTGTTGGAGAAAATTTAGATAAATCATGTATTAACCCTTGAAATGGAATTCCCACTTTACAGCAATAGTAGAATACCCAACGTTTGTGAGTACAGACTTTCTTAAAATGTCTGAAAGTATTAATGATATAATTCTTACAATTCATTATTATCTCCAATCACTTCAATCTGACACATCTTCATAGTTGCTAATGCAGCCTTGTGAGTATCGGGTGTCACACCTGCGCAACAGCTTGCATCTACTGTAATATCAATCTCAGGATAATTTGCTCTAATAATAAGTACATTTGAAACCACACAGATGTCGGTGCATAATCCGCAAACCTCAACACTTTCAAATCCAAAATCCTTCCAGTTTAACCAACCGAATGTAGGCTTATCAATCAGAATATCGTTCTCAATATCAAAATCTAGCTTATCTGAAATCTGCCAACCAATAGTATTCTTTACACAGTGAGTAACAGGAAGATGTACACCTTCATATGTCTCTAAATAATTCTCAGGATGTGTGTCTCTTGTAAAAATTACCTGTTTACCAGCATCCTTATACTCCTTAATTTTCTTTGCTACATTTGATACAATCGCCTGTGCTTCCTTTGTACCAAGTGTTCCATCAATAAAATCATTCTGCATGTCTACAACAATTAATGTTTCTCTCATTTTTCTACCTCTTTTCTTTATTTTTATATGTATTTATTCTCTGAAAACTCGCAAGAAATTCCGCTTTCTTTTGGTTTTGATTTTTATACAATATATAGTATTTGTTATAATCGCTTAATACTATATATTGTATATATCATTTTATTTTCAACTACCTATTGTATTATTCTCCATTTTATTTTCTAACCACATATAAATAACTGAATCCACCAGCATTACCTACAGGCTGCGCCAATAAACACATTGCTACATGATCTGAATCATATACTCTATTACCCTGACGAAATTGCTTTCCAAAATTTATTTCACCGACACCACCAACTAATTGTGGTTTATCACCACAAGCAGAACTTAATCCACTTGTGGATTTATAAAATTTCCAGAGTTGATTCCTTCATATAATCTATTCAATGCTATCTCAAATGCGCCGATTCCTGAAAAGAAGCTACTCAATCTCAAATCCTCAAAAAGATATGGCATAGTCTTATACAATTCAACCAATATGTAATATAAAACATCTACTACGATAGAATTTCCTGCCTGCTTGTACAACTGACTGTTACTTACCATCTTCTCAGCTGCTTCAAAATTTTCATCTGAGAATCCCATAAGTCTAAAACATTCCTTTGGAGTAAGCTTTCTGATCCTAATAGGTGGTTCAATTTTGTGAACCTGGCGAATTGCAATCTTATTACCCTCACCCTTATTTGTTGTAAGAGTCGGTGCTAATCCATTCTCGTCAAACACATTGCCATTCATACCTTTGCCAGATGGATTTACATTTCCTAGCTGAACAATCTTTGGTTCATGACTACCACCTCCACAAGTATTTAATGTTGGACTACAACCATCTGTACTATAAATTCTACCTACCTGTGGATTTTTCCAATTCCCCTCACATTTAGAAATTGTGCCAATCTGTTTTACAACATTATCATTTACAAGACGTGGATCTTTATAATCTCTTGCTGTTAAAGTAGGACAGAAATCATTATATTCTCTTGATTTTCCTTCTCTTTTAACCTGACAAGCATCGTATAATAAAGCGTCTTCGTTATTGAGATTTGTTAAAAATCTCTGAACCTTATCTTCTGAGATATAAAACTTCTCATCAACATTCTCTTCAAGAATATCTTTTAATCTCATTCCATTATCAAATGGTTCAGGATATGTAAACTTTCCATTGTCTAATTCTTTCTTAATAAAAATCAGATACACACGCTCTCTATTCTGAGGAATACCATAATCTTTTGCATTTAGGACTTTCCAGTACACATTGTATCCATACTCATCCAACTCATCTGTGAACATCTTAAATGTATCTTTAAACTGCTTTCCTACAATATTCTTTACATTCTCGTACATACCAAAATTCGGTTTATTTGCTCTGATAACTCTCAGATACTCTACCAAAAGAGATGAACGAGTCTTCTCAATGTTATTACTTCCGCAGCATGGACACTTATCTCTTTCTGACCAATGAACTGTCAGTGGGTTATACTCATGTCCACAATCTTTACAAGTCCATACAGAACCTTTCTGTTTACCAGCGACTGAAAAATCCTGACATGGCGATCCTCCGCAAATCATGTTAAATGGTTCAAGTTTTGTTTCATTAACCTTAGTAATATCACCAAGATTTTTACTTTCGTTCTCATTATGAATAGCACAATAAGAACTTGTTGCATATTTATCAAACTCACAGAAGTTCACTAACTTCCATTTCTTCTCACAATAATTATTTTTTTCTTATGGTTTTAGCAGACGTGTTAATTCTATAGGATTTTTCAACAAAATAATTAAGAAGAAAGGATTTAACAGTAACTCCTGGGTAAAAATGATTGCGCAATCTCTGTAGATTAAAGGATTTTGACAGAGAATAAAGAAAAAAATATTTCATTACTTTATTTTTGTTTTTGGAAATACTTGAACGAATGTCCAAGTTAAGAAAATTTTCTATACTATATTATTCTCTGTTATAGCTTCTGCCATAACCCTTTTCTTCTTGTATCATCTTTTAGATAGTCATACTTCGCCATGCCAATTGATTCATGTTCCAACACTCTAAAAAGTGCTTTAAATGGGTTTCTACGACATGCTGATATATTTCCTGCCGTTGCAGTAAATCTCACACCTTCTTTGAAATCAAAATATAATACTAATTCAATGTGAGTTTTTGCTTTTCTATCATCTCTCCACGCCAACGGAGACTCTGCATGTTTTGAAAATAAAATCTTTTTATAGGTCTTAATTTTTTCTCACCTCTTTTTTGGAAAAATTTGGCTGAATCGCCAAGATAGAAATTTCTATATATGATTATTCTTTACATACTTTTCTAATAAAACTGTTTCCAGTTCGATAGAATCCCAATTATTATTTGGTTTAATATAAGCAATCGATAAAACAGAACACTCATAACCAGGAAAATCAAATGCGTCCGTAACATCCAATTTAAAAGAAATGTTTTTCTTAGTTAATTCTTGCTTTAACTCGTCAACGACATCATAATAATTTTCTTCATCTTCTCTGTAACGATGATAATATTCATGTTCTTCATCAAAATACTTGTCCAAAATTTCTTCTATAATATCCATTCATTTCACCTCGCTTATCCTCTATATGGTTCAGGACATTTCTGCCACGCAATCACATCGGTGCTACCACTTGGTAAAACATTCCATGTCCAATTTCCCTTTGGATATTCACATCTATCAGCTTGTCTTACCTGTCTCCCAAAAGATGTTTCTATTGTTACCAAATATCTTCCTTTTTTCTGTGGTGGATTTTTAGTTCCCCATTTTGCCATTTATTTCACCTCCAAAATTCCGAAGAAATGTGCGATTCTTGTTACTTGTTTCCTAATGCAATCAATGAATTTCCACATGTAATTCTGTCTTCATCCTCTTCTTTTGACGGTACAAAGACAATTACATCCCATCCATCATTCACAAGTGGCTGCTCAAACTGCTCATATACATCAAAATTATGCACAATTTCATATCCTTCATCAACAGCTTCAACAGTCTCATGAATTGGTGTCATTTTAACAATGCATTTTTCCTTATCAAAATACTTGTTCATAAGGTCTACATCAAGATTACTCTTGGAAGTAACCGCAAAATTTAATGTATATTTTCTCTTCTTTGGATAAGGGAGTTCTTTGATAATATCACTGATTTCCTGTAATGATAAAGATCTGTTTCTGAACATTTCATTTCTGTCATTCTCATTAAGAGTATTTATAGAAAACTGTAATCCAAAACCATCTTCTCCACCATATACGAATCCAGTTGTTACCCATTTATGTAAAAACTCTTTGAGATTTTTATTTGATTTTGGCATCATAGTAGACACTACAGGATGATATGTATCAAAAGTTACGTCTGAATTTTCACTCATTAACATTTGTGCAATGGACTCTGCCGATGTGATAACATTTGGATTAAATGTCGGTTCGCCCATTCTTGCATAATGTACATTCAATCTCTGTCCATGCTTAATTCCAGATAAAGCAACACCTGACATAATTTCTGTAATCAACTCTGGCAAAGTAGCATTGCCTTTAAATCCAAGTTTAGGACAATCACAGAAATTGCAATTCATAGGACAACCTTTCTGTGAAGATACAGTAACTACAAGCTTGTCAGTAATATCTACAGGCTTATGTTCTACCTTATCAATTCTTTTATCATATCCAAGAAATGATGCTTTAATATTATTCTCTTTTCCGTAATCTCCAACATATAAATATTCAAGAGTTAAATCTGTATCAGTTACAATCTTCCCTGTATGTGTTTCTGTTATTTTTCTCATTTTATAATCTCTCCTGTTCTATTAAATTTTTCAAAGGAAACAAAGTTTTCTTGTTAATTACCATCCCATATCATTCCTATTACCTATAGCATTGGGATTTATCATATAGGACATTTTCAATTTTGCATCAGATAATTCTTTCTTTAAAGAATTTACTTGTTTCTTTAATTCTTTATTCTCTTCTAAAACAGAAATAAGCTTACAATCTCTTTCTATTTCACATTTATGTTCAACATCATATTCCTGACACATTTTACATATATCTATTTTATTCAATATTCTTTTACCTCTCTTCCTAAGAAATCGAACATTCCTTTTTTATATAGAACAGAAACCATACTCACGAAGAATATGAGAATTACCAGACTCGGCTATTATGTATTTGATTGAATAATCGGACGTTTTCTGATTTCTGTTGTTAACTTATTCTTTGTTACACTTGGCAACTTTTTTAATTCTCAAATCAATCGGACACTTCTCTAACCTCTCAATTTTCGTTACAATAACTGGTGCAATACCAAATTTTGTATAACAGAAAATTTTGTCACCAATATTTACATTGAAATCATTCCAATTTTTCGGAACTCTCCATACAAATTCCTTATCACAATTACTGTTTTCATGCTTACTATAAATATATGTAGTCATTTCATTGCGGTAATTTCCTATATTTTTTCTATTTGATCTGATACATTCAGCTTCTTCAATTCCGTTTTCTTTTAATATAAGATACTGAATATATCCATCCATAAGTACATTGTATTTATTGATGATTAAGAACTTACTCTGCTTACCGGTTTTTGCAAATTCCCTTCTATATTTTTGAACTTTCTCTTCTGAAGGGTGTGAGTTTGCAAAAGCTTCTGTGATAATAATATCTGATATTCTAATCTTCTTCATAATTATGCTGTTGCTCCTTTCTCTTTCTGCAACATATAAGAATCAAATGCCCCTTTTATATTATTTAAATTTATTATTTGGTCATCACTAAATTCATAAGTATTATTTGCATAATCTTCAATCCATTCAGCAAATTCTTTATCCGTTTCATTTTTGTATACTAATGATACAAGTGCCAATAAAGCTTGATAACATCTTCGATATAAAGGAGACGATACTCTTACAGTATCATCAATATAATCCTTATATTCTTCAATATCTTCATTTGTTGCATCAGAATTACCATTCTTTTTAACAAATAAAAGATTACTTTCAACGTCAGTTTTTGGCTCTAAAATATTTGTTTCACAAGGATTTTGAATCTCTTCTATATTATTCTCTATTTTCGTCTCGTTTTCTTCACTTTTATTATTAATATGTAAGAAATCCTCTAATAATCTTACAAGAAGATTTATTTTATCAACTACAATATATTTGTCTTTTGTACTTCTTGATTTTCCAGTTTCTTTATCAAAACATAAACTATCAAATGATATTCCGTTAATTTCTTTACTATGTAACGACTGAGAAAACTCAGCCATAAATTCTATAAACTTTTTATCATCATCACATATATTTACGAATCTTCCAAATAGTCCAAACCAAATAAATGAATCTTTTGAGTTGAATTTTTCAAGTGTTTCTTCATCTATTGTTTCAGATAATCTATTAACAAGTTCTTCGAAATTATCAAACATCTCTTCATTAGCATTCTCTTTTAAGAATTCACACATCTCTGACTGATCTTTTTTCCAATCATCTAAAAAGTTATTAGCCATAATGCTTTCAACAACAACACGATTCGTAGTTCCGTTATTACATTCCTTAACCGTATAATTTCCCATTTCTTTAAAAAATGGCATTGCTGCAATCCCCTTGACAAGAGATGCAAAATGTTCTCCAAGACTAATAATGCCTTTTTGTTGTGTATTCATCGGTTTACCTTCATTGTATCTTGCAATATGATAAGCAATGTCTTCTGAGCTACAATTAAGATATTGAGTAATTTCAAAATTATAATCCATAAATTTGTCCTGTAATTCCTCAGGCAAATCTGAAAACTTCTTATTTCTAATATCAAATTCCCTTTTCTCCGTCTGAGGAAATCCATTTACATCTAAAATAGGTTTATTATTTTCATCTTTTACAATGGCTTGATACGAAATTAGCCATCGTCTAACATTTTTAGAGACTTTAAAACCATCATTTGCAAATGAATAAACATTTGTACATCTTTGTTTACCATCTAAATCCCAAATGATAGCAATCCCATTAATAATTTGTTCTGCAAAGGTTAAGGCTGGAATTGGATTTCCCTGTAAAATATCTGATACAAGATTACCTTTCATTACATTTGACCACATTTCAGATTCTCTTTGAAGTGGATGATCAAATCTTACTGTATAATTATTTATCTTCTTAATTATAGAAGATATTGATAATTTATCAGGTTTGCTCTTTTCTAAAGTTGTTGTAATTGCATTATTCATCGGTTTTTCCTCCTTAACATTTGCTTTTAATATTTTGCGTTTTTCAAAACTTTTCATATTTCCTATGATTTTTATAAACTTCTTTTCAGGAATATGTAATATATCTTGTATTTCATTTAACTGATATCCTTGTATTATTAGTTTGGCGATTTCTTTTTCTCTTTTAGATAAAGATTTCATATATTTAATAAACCCTGAACTATATTCATTGTTATTATTCTCTTCAACAATTATCTTTTCACTCCAATCTACCCCATCATCATTTGGAGCATCAAGTGGAATATTTTTTATTGGAATTGGCAATCCACTTCCATCTTTTTTTACTTTACCATTTTCATCTGTTTCAAGATTACAACGTTTCCATCTTAGCCGATCCCTTGTCCAATCATAAAATGAACGTTTTATATTTCCGATTAAATATGTGGAGAATTTTGATTTATCTCCTTTGTAATCTTTGACGCTTTCAATTAGCACATTCAGTGCATCTGAATATAAATCATCATATTCCATCTGTACTACATTTTTATTGGTAATCAAAGGAATACATACCTTTTTTAACTGTCTCATATTATCCTTACAATAATAATCAACAATTTTCATTTCATCTTCTGTAAAATCTAACTTACTTATTTGTTTCCAGTCCATTTCATCACTCCTTTCTAATCTTCTAATATTTCTTGTGCAATTGCCCAATATTGTGTTCTACCTTTGTATTCACAATTTTGAGCCTTACTTAACTCATATTTGATTTTATTAATCGTGTATTTATATGTAATAGCCTCTTCCATAATCTGAATATATCTGATACATAACTTTATCCTTTTATGTCTGTCTCTAAGCTCGTCTAACAAATAACCAAGTTTAGCTACTTTATGAGCTTGAGGTTTTCTACCGTTATGAACTTCTTTATATTTCTCAAGAGCGTGTTTAACATCGCTTTCACCACTGTCACAAATACTTAATTGAGTATTTAACAAATTTTTATATGTATGCAATTGCTGGATATCCCACCCAGCTAATCCTATAATAGAATGAGATTCATTAATAATTTTATCTAATATAGAATCATCAAAATCAGAGTCTAAATAAAGACCTTCATTCCCTTTATATGCTAAAGGTTTTTCTGATTTCTTCCCCGTTTCAGCATCTACAAGATAAAAACCCTTTAACCAGTTATACCTTTTTTTATATTTCTGAACAAAACCTCTTGCCTGCTTATAGTTAAATCTTGTTGCTTGTACAAGAGAAGTTGTTTTTATATACTCTCCAACCCTCATTGGATTTTCCATTATGTAATCTTTTCCGTTTGTCAATACAAACACAAAAACCACTCCTTTCTTAATTTTGGGTACACAAAATACAAATAACAGTATTTTTTGTTACTCAAATAACAATATTCATTTTTGTTTAATTGGAATTTTTTGGAAATTCAGAATATTAGACTTGACCATTCTACAAACAATATTGTAGAATAAGAAAGCGGAATATTCTTTTTTCCGTTTGTTTACTAGGGACTAAGCGTGGCGGCAACCACATATGCTTAGTCCTTTTTACATTTTTTACAAGAACAATAATAGAACACTTGTTCGAATTTGTCAAGAGTATTTTCGAACGTTTGTTCGTATTGTTTATTATGATTTTGGCAACAAAATGGTACTTAATTTACCTATTGGGTTATAGTTGACTATATAAAATATGTAATGCTTTAGATTTACAACTTAATATTAACTTTATAAAAAAGGATGATACTAAATAAGTACCGTCCTTTACATATTTTTCAATACATCCTTCATTCCAATAGAACCATTAGCATAATTATTAATTGTTGTACTCATACTACTATGTCCAAGCTGTTGTTGTGCAAAAACAATATTTCCCTTACTAGCCATTACAGATGCATAATAATGTCTCATCATATGTGGAGTAATTCCATTTCCATAATTCTTAAAGATTGCTTTTATGTTGTCTTCTGTTGTACGCTTTCCATTTTTATTAATAAAGACTGCTTTTGTATCTACAATATTATCTAATGTGCTTCTGTATTCTAACCATTCTCTTATGGCTTTTAAAGCTGTTCCGCTAAGATATACAATTCTATTTTGCATTTCTCTGTATACACCTTTGCCAAGAATAGTGATGTATGGCATGTCTTCATCTAAGTGCAAGTCAGATAAATCCAACCCTGCAAGTTCTGATTCTCTTATTCCAGTTCCTCTTAACACACGAAAGATAGCAATATTTCTATTTCTAACAGGAATATCTTTTTTCCACATTATTCTTTCTTCCATGTCTTTTAATTGCAGCTCAGTTGGAAATTTTTTAATTAAATTGTTTCCTGATGAAATTCCCTTATAATTCACATCATCAAAGAATTTATCAGAAATATCAGTTCCTTTTACACGACTAATATAATTCCAAAAGCTGCGTATAATATTTTTTCTTGTTTCTAAAGTGGTAGGTGATATTCCATTTTTCTCTTTTGTTTTTAGATATAATGTAATATCTTCTGCCATTATATTATTAAAATCTGAAGGCTTAATATCTGGAATATTTGTTTTATCAATAAGTTTCTCTTCAATAAACCAATTGAGTAAATCTACAATAACACCAAGATAATTTAATGCACCTGCTTTACTCTCTATTTTAACAGTAAAATATTTTCTCATATATATAGGAAGATTTAATTCATTAAGTTTCCTATTGAGTTTTTCTGCATTCTTATTCTGCATATCTATTTTATAACACATATAATCAACCTCACTTTCTACATATTATATTCTCTTCTTAGTTCAGGAAGATGTTTTCTAATCTCATTTATATTATCACACCATCTAACTTCTACTGATTTACTATCTTTTCCTTCAAATACACAATACAAATCTTTGATATGATATTTTTCTCTTTGCTTTGGTCTTTGTATCCCCTCCATGATTACTCTACCACAAGACAAACATATGAATTTGCTTGACTTTTTGGGGTTTCCATTTTTGTATCGACACATTGTATTACTTCCTTTCTCATATAAAAAGAAGCAGATGTTACTCTGCCTCTTCTAATTTACTGATATCACTTTCAATTTCCTTTAAAGTTTCTTGTAGTGAAACTTTGTACTTTTTTAATATGTCATCATCACTTTCCATAGTGGAAATTATTGCACCATCAATAATTCCACAGATTCTGGTTCTAAGTATCATTAGTTCTTTTACTTCTTTTTCTTTTTTCAATAACATCATCTCCAATCTGTTGTAAAATGTTTATAAATCATTCTTTCAATGGCTTATTACAACAACTGTTCCAACTAATTTCTCTACTTCTTCAAGCCTTGCTGCATAAGCATATAAGTGACCAGTATCAGATATATCTGATAGATTTGTATATATCACAATCATACTTAATGGAAGACCATCATTTTCATTTACCTTTTCTTTTACATTATCTACTATAAAATCACAGAACTCTACAACATTACATTCATCATCATTGACATGATAACAATGCTCAAATGGTAGCATTGTATTATAATATGAATAAATTTCAGCTCCACTATATTTCTGAATTGCATTTGCAATTTCTGATTTACCAGTTTTACCTATTATTTTAATCATATGACCACTCCTTTCACAACCAAAGAAAGTTAAAATTCATTACAATGTATATAGCTAATTCCAACAATTCTTTTTAAATCTTCTATGTTGCAAGCCGACATATTTGATTCTTCTATATATTTTTTATTTTTTAAAACTTCGCAAGCAACTATATACCATGTTTTATCAAGATCTTCTTTATATATATGCATTCTAGTTGTACTGGTTATATTTACATATATATCATTTTGAGTAGTTATGTTAGTAATAACATTTTTAATTGTTCCCGAATATCCCATAGGTTTTCCTTTCATAATAAAATTAAAATTCATTGTCTTCTGGAAATCTAATTCCACCCCATTCAGAGTTCCAAATTTCAATTTTCTTTCCATTTTTAAAAGTAACAAGCATGTTTTCTCCATCAAAGGTAATCCCAGAATCTTTTAAATTTAATTTTTCAATAAGAACTTTTGCGCCTTCAATTGCTTCTTCTTTTGTATAATCATAAAAATCAGTAATTTCTACCTTATCAACAATATCGCCAAACATTTTAATCGCAATGTCTGTAATATCAATATACCACTGATCATGTTCTTGCCTTAATCTATCCTCTATATTCATATTGCTCTCCTTTTCTTTGAAACTTAGATTTCAAATTGTTATTCAAAAATCAATTCTACTATATTTCTCAATTACCTTTTCTTCTTGTTCAATTCTGTATGGGAAGAAATCATTTAACATCCAATTTTTATAGTCTTCAAATGAGTCAAGACCTGTTTTTGTTTCCCATGGAGCACCACCATCACATATACAAGCAGTTCTATACATTTCTGAACCAAGATAGTCTTCTTTTGTCATATTTTCCCATACTTTTTGTTGTTTATAATATCCCTTCAGAAATTTTATCGCTTGATTGTATTCTTTTCTCTGGAATGCCCGAAGTTTATCTTTTATCAGCTTATCAAAACATGTTGTTCCAAAATTAAAACGTTCTCCTTCTACGGTTTCAATGCTACATATATTCTGAATAGATTTTCCGCAACAAGAACAAATGCTTGATTCTGATCTTGGTACTGAATAATACACTATTCTTTTAATTTTCATATTAACACCTCTATCACATGAAAACTTGGTTTACTTGGCTTCTAATTTAATGCATCTAAGTTTCTCTTATAATTATTCTCTACTCTGTTCCAAAATTCTTTCAAGAAATTTTCAGAATCAACTTTCGCCTCATCAATATTGGACGATTTCATTTTCACTTTTAATCCTGTAGCTGCATCTGTCAACTGAAAATCTTTGTATCTTAAAATTGCTACATTTTCACTAATTCCATCAATGAATAGTGCCGTATTTTCCTCATAATCTTTCCACTTAAACATATAAATCTCACTCCATTCTTCTAAAAGAAACTATTATTTAGTTATATTCAATATATTTATCATCCGTTTCTTCAAATTTGTTAATTTGTTTAAGTAATTCAGTTTCTGTCACAGTATCATACTCTCCGCAACTGTAACCAGATTCATAACAACAATCATCACCTTCATAATGGTCAGTGAAGCTGCCACACACAGGACAATATTCAAAATCTGCTGTTGTTCCATAACTTACCTCCCATTTTCCATTCTCAAGTAGATCATAATCAGTCCAAAAACCATAGCAACCACCGTTGTTGGATTTTCCAGACTCATACTCTGTATAATCGCAAAATCTTACTCTTTTTATTCCATTTAAACTTTTCTTTACCATATAAAACTACCTTCTTTCTACATAATATCATCCAATAATTCAATTACTTCGTCCAGCTTATCACTCGCTTCTTCCATGCTATCAATTGCATCTTCAGAACACATTCCTCTATAACTGCTTTGTAATCCTTCTGGCATGTTGTCAAATGCATCCTGTTCTTCATTTAATATAGAAGATAACTCACTTGAAACTTTCTTCAAATCGGTTTTAATCAAATCAATTTGAGTTTTGAGTTGCCTTATCTTTTCTCTTCTTTGCTTATTCATTAATCATACCCCCATAATTTTTTAGTCACGTTATAATCACTTGGTATTGATTTACATGTCAAAACTCCAAATTTTAACTTACTAAATTCTTCCTTTGTAATTTCAATACCCATATCTCCTTCAACAGTCTTATTATAATCAAGTTTTCCCTGACATTCTGGACGAAAATACCATACTCTATAAAACTCTTTTCCAGTTTTGCTATTTTTTCCGCTAAACAGACAAGTAATCGTTCTTCCTGAACTAATTTCAGTTGTAACAGTTTTTCCGAAATATGGATTGTATTGACTATATACATTTTTTCCGTATTTTAGATTTTCCTGTTTATCATGTTCACTCATTGCAAATAACTGCTGTGTACCCCTTCCATAAGAAGTATCATACACCTTACTACTATTCATACCAACTGTAGAATATAATTTTACTCCATCTTTATCCGTTGTTTCAACTCTCTTTACTCGCTCTCCATTGATGTAATCATTGCACAATCTGTCCATATAATGAACATTTCCATCTTTATCAACTTTTCGTGTATAGTTTTTCATTTCATAATTATCATAAGCTGCTTTAATACCGCTAACACCAATCATACCTAAAAACAATAAACCTAACATTATAATCAACCTACCTTTCTTATTTTCTCCACTTTTCCATTTCATCTCTTGACTGCTGATTTAAATGGTTATACATATCTTGTTTCCTACAAGATTCTACTTTTTTACTGTAATAATAAAGAATTCCAAATACTATAATAGTTAAAACGCCTGTCATAATAATACCTTCTTTCTATTTTTATATCTAAATTATATACTATTGTATGTCCCATAACAAGGACTTTCATTTTATATTTTAATTTCTTCTGCAATTCTCTTGCCTTCTTCAATAGTGTTACAAGATGCAACTCTTGTCCAACCATTCAATCTCTGATTAAAAGATAACAAGTTATATTTTTTATTATATTCATTAATTTCACAATTCCCTGTATATCTGTTTACAATTCTATACTTCATGTTTTTAATTTTAAATTCTCTCATAATATTTACCTTTTACCTTTCTTAATTTTTCTGTTATAATATTCTCCATCGGAGGAATTAATCATGATAGAAGAATATATAACTGACATTTGTTATTTACTTAATATAAAAGAGCCATATGTATCTTATGATGTAGCAGGCTTTGCTACAGATACCACTATGGCTCAATGTGATGTAGTCAATAATACTATTTACCTTTATAAAGATAAACCTAATCCAGATTATTTGTTTTCCATTGCTCATGAACTTCGTCACATTTGGCAATACCAAACTGATGAAGAATTTTATTTATCAGGATATAAACCATCTAATAAATGTTCATCAGTTGAAGAATATAATCTTCAGATTGCTGAAGTAGATGCTAATGCTTTTGCCTCTATTATAATGACTGATTTCTTTTCAATGAAACCACAATGGAATGGTTTATCCGACAAAGTTATTGATGCTATTAACAGCAGAGTTAACCTATTAATTCACGAATTAAACAATTAATTCTCCTTTCCATTTCATCGTAAGAACAGATTTCATCCCCTTGAAACGCTGGCATAAGAGTGTAATTATCAAACTCGTTTGTTTCTGTATTCCATTCGCCACCTGAGACGAAACACAAATCTCCATTTTCTCTTATACCCAAATTGTCAAGTTTCATTTGAGATTCAACTAAACTTCTTATGTAGTCTGACAAATGGTTTCCATTTAATAATTTATAATCCCCCTTTCTTCTATCAATTTTCCAGCAACTTCTTAATTTAATAATCTTTTTAAAATCTTCTCTTCTCATAAAAATCAACCTTCTTTCTAAAATCTATATTACTATTATTTTTTCGATGCCAAACAAAGCATCTTTAGGAATCTCTTCCCAACTATTGTAACAATCTGCATAACAATCTGTACCATCAGAACGTAATACAGAAAAGCTTTTGTCTTTATCTTTCCATAATTGAAAAGCTATACTTTTCGGGATAATATTAAACCATTCTGAAAAATATGTTTTCATATCTTTAATCATTGTTCTCACCTCGCTTTCTATTTAAAAATCAATATAATGACATGGGATTTGAATTTTATCTCCATGTTCTGTTGTAATTGTTAATGTGCCCCATTCATCAGATTTTACTTCTTTATTCCTGATTTCGTTATCCATTGTAAATAAATCCTCATGGTCAATCCATGTTGTACCTATAATCCAACCATCACCTCTGAATACACACAATTCTCCAACTTGTGTTTTCTTTAAACAAAATTCTATAACTGTCATATCATCAATCTCCTTTCAAACTTGAAATTTCCGTTTCCTTTTTATTTTTAATTAATAAAGAATTTGCCCAATATCTTCAATTAAATTTCCTGTATCTTTAGCTAACTCATATAAATACTGCCCATCTTCTTCAGGAACATATGTTTCTAAGAAATCTTCAATATTTTCCTCCTCATCATAATTGGGACATTCTTTCCAATGTGCTAACAAAAATTCTTCAGCAATAACAAAGTTTGTTTCTCCAATAGTTTCTCCAACATCATCTACAATCCATTTTCTATTGAGTTCATATTCTTTTTGCATAGTCATATAATCAACCTCTCTTTCTATTCAAATAATTTATCAGCTACATAATTTACTTCTTCGTAAATATCTTCTATTAATGCATCTTCATTAATAGTATCAATATTATCTTCACACCACATTCTGAAATCTGTATATCCGTTTGTCTTACAGTATTCTAAGTAACTTCCCAACAAGCCATATACCTTTTCTTGCGTTTCATTCATATTATCACTCCTATTCATTTAAATACTAGATAAACCACACTCTTCTTTCCTATATTCAATACCTGATATTTCTTTTAAATATTGTTCCCATCTCGCTGCCAAATCAATCCATCCTTCTTTTTTACAACAATCTGACTCATTATTTGCATTCTGTAAATAATCATCTATTCTATTTTTAATAGATTCTATTCTTTCTTCCATTCGATTTCCTCCAATCTTCCCAGTAAATCATCGTTTCATTATATTTTAAATCCAACATTCGTTCAGGAAGTATTCTGTATCAATCATTCCACAAAACCACTGAATCGAATCTGGAATATTTCCGTTTTCTACTGCTTCTTGCCATTTTTCACTTGATGAGTTCTCATAAGTTTCAAGTTCATCTTCGATTTTATCTAGTATAGAGCAATAATCTTCAACTCCATATTTATTAAATACATAGTCATAGATTTCTTGAAAATCTGCACAATTTCTTAATACTTCCCATCTATCTTTACTCATAATGTTTTCCTCCAATCTTCACAATAAATCCTCATTTCATCTGTTATCTATATCATAATATCTATCTTTTTTATTTAATTTATATCTTGCTTTTGGAAACACAATATCTTTTCCATTAATAACAAAAGTATATGTATGCTTATCTTCGTAATATCCCTTCACATTTCCATAGATTATCCCATCAGCTCTCAATAATCTTTCTGTTTTCATATAAACCTCCATTCTAAAAAGACTTGAAACTCTTGTTTACTCTTCTTTTTCTTCCACATCATAAGTACAATCAATTCCGTTACTATCAAGCCCTGCACTAACTGCTCTTTCTACATCTTCTACTGATGAATTATCATATACTTCAATAGTTACTATAATTGTTTTCATATATCATCACTCCTTAGTCTACCTGAATAATCAATCTAATCTGCTTCCCACCTACACAATCAATAGTAATGATCTTACCGTTTGCAGGATCATATTGTTTCCACACTCCTTCAATTTCAGGTGCATCACCAGTTTCCATTTTGTCATTGAAGAAATCGTATAAATCATTCTCAACAGACTCTTTTGTAATCACTTTCTCAATCTCAAATCCGGCGTGACAAAATTCTGTCTCATCTGATAGCCAATCTGAAATCTCTTCAAGTGCATATTCTTTATCTTTCTTGTACATTTCTTCTAGTTCATCAGGAATAATCATTTCCGTTGGAAGTTCATTTAACACTTCCATATCTCCGTCTGTGTCCCATTTAATATTTATTGCCTTTAACATATAAATCACTCTCCAATCTCAAATAGTTCATCGCCAGAAAAATCGTTCATATCTTGTAGCACTGCATGAGCAAATTTTTCTGCATAGTCATACCACAATGTATCTTGTAATGTTTCAGGATCATCAATACTTTCAAGTCCGTAATCCTTGACAAATTTCTTCATAATGTTTTTCATTCTATATTCATAATCTTCTTCTACTGTGTGAATGTGCATATCTTATACCTCCATTCTTATAATTTTATCTTTCCATAATTAGGAATCATCTGAATAAATTCATCTGCATTTGTAAACTGCTTATTAATTTCAACCCAATACTGTTCGTTATTTGTATCTGTGCAACAAGCTTCTAATTTGAAATCATGCTGTGCGTAAATCGTTAAGCATAGTTCTACTTTCTGAATAGATACACCTTCTGGAACTTCTTCAATAGTTGCGTACTCTTCCAAAAAGCTATCAATTTCGCTTTCTTTTAAATCATAATTGTAGAATGCCTGTAATGGCTTGTCTGTGTCATCTAACTCATTGAATGTAATTTTTGTATAATCTAACATATTCTGTTCCTCCAATCTTAAAATGAAATTGCTATTTCTTAGATATTGTGAATTTCTGTTGCAAGCATATTAACAAGCTTCCATATTACATTTATTTTTTCTTTCTTTGTCATAGGAAGTTCATAATACACTTCATCATCTTTTTCTCCATAATTACATACGGCTTGAATACTGATTGACTTCTTTTCGGTATTGAACATAAGATAAAAGTTATAATAAACTTTATTATCATATTCAATTCCAACTAAATCTGTATTACCTTGTTTCTTTCTAATCTCATTTGTTAAATCAATAAGTTCATCAGTTGTTACGATAGCAATAGTCCCTTCATGTTCATCACTGGTAAAACAAAGAAAATCTCTATCAATGAAATCAGCAGTTATATTTTTGTATCTCATTTTAAATCACTCTCCTTAACATTAATATTTTCCATTAACTTCATTGTTCCACAATCCATTAAAATGTAATAGCGAAGCTTTGATTCTATCTTCACAATCATCACATATTTTTCCACTATCACATAATGAACAAGGCTTTATTTCTGTTTTGCAGTGTTCACACACTATATTTTTATCTTTCATTGGATTAAATTTATAATCTGTTTCCATATTACAATGTGGACACCATTCTGTTCCCTCAAATTCCTGATTTAACATTTTTTCTTGTTCTTTTGTTATTCTTAAATTCATGTGTGGCATAATTCTCCTCCTTTTACTTTACTAACTTATTCTCTTTTATTAATCTTCTACGAACCATCTTATTCAAATCCTTATTTACTGTAATTTGATTTTTCCCATTTCCATAAATAAAATGACTACCACGACTTCTAATTTCGTGATAGCCATTTGCCTTAAGAATCGGTTCAAATTCTCGTAGTTTTTTTGATTTATGTTTGCACATTTTAATCACTCCAATCTACTTAAATAATGTATGCTTTCCATCTGCATCACGCTTCCATTCGTAACCTACAAATTCAAGAGCCTTTAATGCTCCCATGTAATAACTCATATCTTGTGGTCTTGCATCTTTCATATTTGCAATCATCCACCGTTCATCTAACCATTCTTCCGTTTGCTGCTTAATTTCTTTTGCTGTTCTCTTCATTTTAATCATTCTCCTCCTCTTCATTCTTAAAATAAATCTCAAACTCAATATCATTGTTATTCAGACATCTACAGATCCAATCTGCTATTGGTTCAAACTCTGCATCAGGAAGTGTCCACCAATCATCATATGCTTTGCTAATGATCTCTTCTGCCTTTGTAAAATCCTCATCATTACAAGGAATGATTACAAAATCAATCCATGTATTCATATCAGAAAATACATTTATACATTTTGTAGTTCTTAAATTTGAGTTATTTAACATATAATCTACACCTCCTCAATTTCAATACAGAAATCATCAGGATCATATCCGCTGCCTTCAATATCCCAATCTCTCATGTATTCTTCTTTTGCATTATTGGCTTCTTCTTCAGCTTCACCATAGGAATTAAATAATCCCCATTCAAAATCTCCACTGTCTCTTAACTGACCGCCATCATAACTGATAATATATTTAAACATTTTAATCACTCTCCCTTACAATTTTTTAAATAATCAGCTTTCTGTTTTTTATATTCTGCTTCAATTTTATCTAGTCTTTTCTGTTCTTCATCGCACTCTTCTTGTGATTCAAATACATCATAATAATGTGTATCTCCATCCCAACGACATCGCACAATTTTATCTTTCTCTTCGTCTGTTAATTGATATACTCTGTACATACTAATCACTCTCCTTTATTTGTGTAACACCATTTCCATTTTTCCATCATTAACTGTTACATCTAAGAACCACACCGCTCTATATCTGCCTGTGTCATTCTTATGCAATTCATACCATTCTTTATGATCTACACCATCTTTTCTAAATCCGAATACAAGCTGATCCGTATCCATAGTTCCGTCATCCAACTTTTTATCAATGTTATACTTCCATGTAACAAACAAATCACTTGCATAATATTCACACCAACGACCAGCTTCCTGAATTAACTTTGTTAGAATCGAGGAATAATTTATTTCCCATTTACCTTTTAATGGATTAAAATAGCCTGTCTCTCTTTTAGTTCCTGCTAATGCTTCTTTTAAATCCTTTATCTGTTCATCTCTGTATTCAATCTCAAAATCTTTTTTCATATTCGCTACCTCACTTTCTCTTCAAGAAACAGTTCTTTCCTTTGGAATTGTCTACACACATTTTATTACCTTTTCAGGTAAATATCTTCTCTTGCAAATATCATTTGGAAACCAACCAATATTCCATACTTTAGCTTCGCCAATCTTCATTTTGTCTAATTCTTTTTCAATATCTATTCCTTCCATTTTAAATGCTTCTCTAAGAGTATGGTTTCCATATCCCATAAATTGACAATCAAATCTGTATCCTTCTTCTATTCTTTCAATCAATGCACAAATCATTTTAATTCACTCCTTCCAGAAGCAAGGTGGCTTATGCCACCTCACCTCTAATTCTCTTTGTAAATTCTGCACTATAATCTTCATTCCCAATGTTTACAGGTAATACTAAAATCTTGTATTCATCTCCATTGATAAGTAATGGTGCTTTGTTACCTGTACCAAAACATAAAGGCTTATCAGAATCAACAATGTTAAATGCATCTGTTAGGAACTGCGGATCAAAACCAATATAGAAGTTGTCCTTCATGTTATTTTCGCTAGTCTCAAATTCATCAAATGCTTCATATTTACCTGCTGCAATGTATGAATATAAGTTTCCATTTTCACTATGTAATACGACTGGTTTCTTATCTGCACCAGATGTCTTTCTTAATTCTGCATCATACTTCATTGCTTCAAGAATCTGTTCTCTATCAGGTACAAATCTATAATCATCAGACATATTAAGCATACTGTCTACTTTGAAATAATCTCCGTCAATTCTACGAATAATGTATGTAAAATCATTTCCTTCAAGCCTGATATATTTTTCATCCTGATAGATTTCAATTTCCTTTTCAGACTTCTTATCCATCAGCTTCTTAAATACAGGAACACACTTATTATGAATTTTTACTGTATCAAATAGATTTTCCGTTGTCTCATAAATTGTTTGATTTTCAAGTGTTCTCATTCCAATTCTATGACCATCAAGAGCTTCAATCCTCTTTGACTTTGTATTAAAATTGAATACCTGTATCATCTTATTATAATTATCTACATCGCTTGTATATGTATTAAGATTGACAAGTGTTTCAAGTAACCAATTCTCTTTTACAGACATGATTTTCTTTTCGCTTTCATCCATTGACGGAAGGAATATGTCTATGTTCTGATAACGTGGAATTGTAACAATTTTCTTTCCACACTTGATATTGATTTTGCCTATTTCCATATCCTCAGTGGTTACATCCTCTAACGTGATTTCACCACTCATTTTTGATATGATTTTAATATCATCCACATCAATTCCAAGAACTCCTGGCTGCGTATCATAAATATTATCCGTTCTAACTTCTGCCCAATGTTCCATATCAGTTCCCCAAACTTTGAGAATTCCATTTTCATCTATCTGGAAATACAGTCTTGTCAGTGTTGAGAGTGTTGCCTTTTTATTAATTGCAGCCATTCCCTTCTCCATCATTACCTTTAAATCCTTTGCGTTCATTGTAAATTTCATCATAGTTATCTACCAACCTTTCTTTTAGTTATTTTCTTTAAATGAATAATATCCATTGCCTACAATAATATGGTCAACTAAATTGATATTCATTAGTTCACCACACTGTTTCATTTTCTCTGTTACTTCTCTATCTTCTTTAGAAGGACAGCAATTCCCTGATGGGTGATTGTGTACAAGTACAAATCCATAAGCACCACATAGACATAATTTCATAAATACTTCCCTTGGTGAAATTAATGAAGCGTTTAATAATCCATGTGATATTTCAAAAATCCCAATTGGAGCATATTTTGTATCTAATGCAATTAACCACATATATTCTTCTGTAAGAACAGTTGCGTTATATATTGCATTTATCATATCTACAATTTTTTGTGGACTATTTAAACTACATATTTCTGGATAATTACTTGCTTTTTCTTTTACAAGTTTGGGTTTTCTATCTTCATCAAGATGTGTTGTATATTTAATAATTCTCATTTTCATCACCTCTATTCAATATCATATAAACACACAAATGTTTTACCTATTTCTTCATAAGAATTAAGAATTGAATGTTGTTTCATATAATTTTCAATTCCATTTCTAAAGCAATGAATAATTGCATCAATGTTGTATCTTTTATCAGTTTCATTATCTTTGAGACATTTCGCCACTAAACTAATTACGTCTTGATATGCTTCGCTTTTAACGGCTTCTGTACTATCTGACTTATAAATCTTTTCCAACCAATTACGATGACTAAAAGCATAATTGTATGCAATTTTCTGTTCTGCTGTGCAGATATTTTTATCTACACCATAAATTTTATGCATCTTCATATAATTCTCCTTCCATTGCTCATATCATAGGTTTAATTAGATAAATCAATCTTAATAACCAATTTTCATGAAAATTAAATCCTTCTTCCTTTCGTGGATTTATATAATGCTTATCCAACGACTCACTTCCATCCATCATAGGAATTGTTATAAACATGCAGTCTCCTAAAATTTCTTCAGGATATTTTCTTGAATAATAGTTATATATGCCTTTGTCATACTCCATTTCATTTACTCCTTCCTAATAAATAAGACAGACACATTTGTTTGCGTCTGCCTTATTATTCTCTGTATTAGTCTGCTTTCTCTTCCTTTGGTGTAATTAAACTCATAAGATTTCCTCTAATGTAATCACAGAAAGCATCAATACTTCCATTTCCAATAGTCCAACAACTAACTTCATCATAATTCCAATGGATAATTACTTCATGTCCTGCCGTGATATTAGGTAAATCAACATCTTCCTTTCTCGCATATGAACTATTTGAAAGAGCTTTAAGATATACATACCTTCTGATATTCTCAATATCTCTTTCTGTTTCTGCATTGAAAATCTCTACCAGATAATCGTCAACACATACATCATAAATATCATATTCAGAAGCTCCATTTTTCTTATTATCAAGCCTCTTTAACTCTTTGCTGATTGCAAATAGTGCTGATTCCTCATATTTCTTGCATTCCTCTTCACTTCTAAATACTGTGCCATCTTCTGCAATGTACTCTGTTCTTACTAACTTCTCAATTGTTTCTGTTTTTCTTACTTCATTTACTCTCATAGTTTTAATCTCCTTTTCTTATACTATATATTGTGGTTGCTCGTTTTATGTATCACTATATCTTGTAATTATTCTACCAAGAAATACAATTTCATTTCCGTTTATTCTGACACTTCATACATTATTGGTAATGCTGTCAATGGATATTTCACTACATCATCAACATAAGGAAAATAATTTCCAACGCAATTCTGCCTACCATATCTGTTCTTAATTACCTTTACTGTCATATAGAGTTCGTCAATATCAGTAACCAAAACTGTACGCTCTGTGTTAGTTATTATTACAAATTTTTTATTCATGTATTTCTCTTTTAATCCTTGAATATCCATACTAATCACTCTCCTTAATCTTCTAACGACCATTCACCAACTTTATTTCCGTTGATGTCCATAATGAAACCTGACTGATAACCACACTCTAACTTTTCCATTATCTCTTTTAGGTTACGTCTTAATTCGTAAGCACTTCTGTCAAGTTTATCGTTTTCATCTCTATAAGCTGCACCACCTGTTTTAATTTCAATTTTCAACATAATTTTCACTTCCTTCCAATCCAAGTACATAACAATCTCTGTACCCATTCCAAAAATATGATTTCAAATCTGCAAGAGTTTTAGTACCATTTTTTAGTTCCTCATAATCTGCCTTTAACATATCTGATGTATAATTTTTATAACAACAAATACATGAATGAAATTCTTTTCCTTTTTGTGCATACCATCCTTTATTTGGTGGAAATGTTTTCTTTGCAATTGTATGAAAAACAATTTCCATTCCGTTATAATCTGGCAGTTTATGTTCTCCACTTAAATCTCTAAGCTCAATTTCTATTCCGTCTGGTGTAATGGCTTTATCTATGACTTGCATACTATTACACCTCCTTATGTTTTGGAATTTCAATTCCAGACTTTATTTCTTCTCTCGCAACAATATATGTTGGAGTTTTTCTATCAAGTGTATAATATTTTTCTCTTATTTTATTCTGTTCTGCACTTGCCTCAAAGAAGTCTTTAGTTGGATCGTCCCAATACCAAACATAATATGTGTGTACAGTATGAGTAATTTCATCATATTTTCTTTTACATCTCATGATGTCACCATTCATCAGGAATGTATCTTCTTCTAATTTAAGACTATCAAATTCCGTTGGTGATACATGATGCTGTTTCTCTTTCCAAGTCCACACAATGAACTGATTCTGCCAATGTCCTTTGAAAATTTCTGCTCTATATGTTCTCAGATAAGCATATAAATCTGTTTTACTTTTCCATGCACAACCTTCTCCAAAATATACATAAGGTGAATTATCTTTAGGATTGAATGATATATACTGTTTATCAAAATCCTTTGTTGTGAACTTATATCCATTTTCACTTACAAAAGGATTTTTACTATCTACATATTCCCATAAATTTACTTCCGCTATAAAATCAATAGCACCATCTGCACAGCCTCCACAATTACCCCAATCACAAAATCTCTTTTCAATTTTACCTATATATTTCAGTTCTCTTGTTGGTAAATGTGTCCATGCTCCACCACTTGTATTACAACTAATTCTGCCTTCGTATTCATGAACAAAAGGTGTATATGGTCGTTCACAGATATAAATTTCATTCGCATCTGCTTTTTCAATATGAGCTGCTCCATAGTAATCTCCATATTCGTTTGTATATCTAACGCAATCACCTATACTTGGAGTCTTTTCAGACCGTGTATTTTCTATAAGTTCAACATACATATTTGCCTTATCTACATCGTAATTCATAAGTATATGCGAACCACAAAATCTTGCGTTAATCTCTCTTAATGTATCTATTGTATATTTCATACTAATCAACCTGCCTTTCTAATTTCTCCAACTTCTTGTTACTGTGTCATATAAAGCTCCGTTTGTATCCTGATATTCATCGTCTTCTGAATATGTAAATACATAACATTTATGACCGTTGATATTTTTTGTTTTTCTTTCACCATATAAAATTGCATATCTTTCTCTGAAACTTGCACTATCACACATTTCTCTCATTTCTTCATCTCGCTTTGGATTACCACAAGCTGTCTGAACACATCCATATAACCAACCATTCAGATAATCAATGTTGTAACAATACTGTCTCCATGAATCTGAATCATCAGTGAATACATAAAAACTTTCTCCGTCATCACCACGCTTAATCCGTGGCTTGCCAAAGTTTGCAATAAATGACATCAGGTTGTCTTTAATAATTTCCATTTCATTTTTTGTAAAATCGTACATAATTCGTTTCCTCCTTGTAATAAAATAGGCAGCTAGTAGATTATTCTCCTAACTGCCTTTGCGTTTACTTGTTATTTACTTTCCATAGTTTACACTCATTGGATGCCAACTCATATCCAATCCGAAATCATATTCCAGGCATTCAACAATTTCATCCTCGTTGAATGCAAGAGCTTTCATTTCTCTTATAATTATCTCCTCGAAATCATCTTCGTCCTCAATTAACCCCATGAGATAATTGATAAGATATTTGAGCTTCTTACCATGCTTTCTGTAATCTGCTAACTGTTTCCGTGTATTTTCCGTTATCATTTTTCTCACTCCTTTCCTAAGAAATCTTAGTTTCAAGTTCATATAGGTTTTGCGTTTGCATAATTATCATCATGCTTAAAATTACTTTCTTCAATATCAATCACTCTCAACTGATTAGCAAACTTTAGCATTTTATCCGTTGAACCTTTAATACAACTTTCATATCTGTTTCTGTTTTCTTCAATTTGTCTTTTTATCAAAGAAATATGATGTTCTGCTTCTTCAATTGTCCTATAGCTACTTGCACAATCATTGTAAAAGTGGAATAGTCTATTTGAATAACATGATTCAGGATTTTCAATCATTTGCCACATAGTAGCATTTGATTTAACTGGTAATCCATTAAATTCAAAATCATTTAATGCTCTATTACTTTTGCCTTTAACAATTACATAGCTCATTTAATCGCCTCCAATTCCAAAGTAAATGCGAATTTCTTAAAAACATATTTCCATTTCTTCATTTATCCAACTAACCTCATAACCCTCTGCTTCAAATTGGTCTTGTGCAGCTTCAAGACAACCATCTGTGTCCCATTCGCCTTCATTTTCGTTTTTGTAATTACAGATAGCATCCTTAACTCTGTCAATAGTTCCAACTGTAATATCATTTCCATAAACTCTTGCAAGTACAGTCACATCTGTTCCACATCCGTCTACATCTTCATCAATAAATTTAATAAAATGTTCTCTCATTTCTTTTACCTTCCTTTCCAATCCAAAGAAACACGCATTTGCTGTTCTATAATCAGCTTTATTCGTCAATCTCGTCTGGATAGACTATGACTCCATGTTTACCATTGATTTCCATTTCATAGCAATATACATTATCTGTTTCCTTACTATCTACCATTTCATATATAACCATTTCAATAGTGCCGATAGCACCACCATAAGTTCTTACTCTTACTTCATCCATTTCTGTAAATCCCATATCTATTCCTCCTTTTTCAAAACAAATATCCATTTAGTCTTACCACTATTCCTCATCTTCATCATTATCTTCTTCTCCCCATCCCTGGTTTGGATCACTTTTTGATGGTGCTACTTCCTCATATTCCATTTCTTTTGTGGTAATTTTAATCGGATATTTTAATTTTGCGTTGTCTTCATCATAACAACCAATATCAATTCCAATTTCTCGAAGATAGCTTCTACCATATTTTTCTTTCATTTCTAAATCAGGAATACGATTCATAAAATCTTTAATTCTCTGCAAACCCCTTTTATATCTTTTTACGGCTTTATCATAAGAAATCTGCCTTTCCTCTCTGTCCATCTTCTCAATTTCTTCTTCCGTCATTCCATTTTTACGAAGTTCGTCTTTTTCGAATGAATATAAACCACCGTAATTTTCAATTTTAGGTTCGCTCAACACTTTTGTTTCCATTGGTAAATAATCACGATTCCACAAAGCCAACAAATCATATACATCATATTTTCCGAAATTTCCATAACCGTCATAAAATGTCTCATGGATTGACTTACCATATTCTTTTTGAAATGGCTTCGGAACTAATAAGTAAGCATCTGCTTCTACATCGTCCAATAATTGTTTGCCTGTATCTGAATAAATCCAACTAAACTGTCCCATATCTATTCCTCACTTTCTATTCCAAAATATGTTTTTTCTTCATCTGTCATCTCACAAACTTCATTAAAATATTCCATCGCACTTTCTCTGTCATCAGAGATAAGTCCATCTTTAAATAATGTTGCAAGTTCCTCTAATCTGCTCCGTGGGATATAATCTGGATTTGTCTTTTCCATGAAGCAATCATATGCCGATTGAAGATATAGTATCTTCTTAAGATTGTTTTGGAAATAAGTAAAATATATTCCACTTGACCATTGCTGATCTTCAGGTTGCGTTGGATCATAGTCACTAACAACTGCATACTGTGTATCGCTTTCGCTTTGTAATAATGCGTAGTTATCTTTTTGTAAAATCTCAATCCATTTCATAATCTACACCTCCAATAAATAAAAAGTTTTCTAGAATCTCTTCCATTTGTTCAAGTGTTAAATCATTTTTGCTTTCTTCCTGAATATCTGTATAATCTGCAAAGTCCATATCCTCACAGATTAATTTACATAATTCAATCATTGTATGAGTCGGTTTACCTTGTGTTAAAGATAAAGCATACTCTACCTTATAATCGTAGGCATTACAAGCTACTTCCTTTGGTGTGAAGTTTCCTTTCCAATGTTCATTGCCATATTCGGCAATATTATAAAAGTCTTCGTAGTCTAACATTGTCCTTCAACCTCCTTCATATATTGTATGTATGCACTTTCGCTTTCAAACTGCTGATATTTGCCTATACTTGGGATATAACCCATATAGGCATCCGAAATATAATAGCCTTTCATATTAATCCACCACCTTATCTTTTGTAACTACAATTGCTACTCCTAATGGAATGGCTATTACAGACGCAGTTGCGTCTCCATTTAAGATAAAGGGAATAACTATTCCTAATGCTATCATGAACAGCCCAATTGCTTTCTGTTTTGCCTTTTCTTTAAGTATTTTCATTCTATTTATTCTCTCATTTCTGAGGATTTCTTTTGCTTGTTCGAGAGTATAATATCTCTCTACATTATTGTTTTCTTTTGATACATTTGCTATATTATTCATTTTTATTTCCTTTCTTATTTCTCACATATTCATTATCATAGGCAATATTCGTGAGTACGCACGATCATATTTCCATTCAGTCTCACATTTGCCTTGTGGGACTGATAATGTGTCTGTTTCTATTACGATTTGTTTTGCCTTTGTCATATTAAGACAAAGGTCATTTGCAAGTTTCATAATTTCTTTCTGCCAAGTTGCCATTTGAACAACCTCCTTTAAATTTGTATATTATTATTATTCTCTGTTATTCTCTTTTTTGGTACAAAAATAGCACCCTTTGCGTTTGGGGTGCTTATATGCCTTTTTTGTTTTCATTTACATTAAAAAAACACCCTCAATTTGAGAGTGCTTTTTGTGATTACATTTTTTTTAGTTTCGCTTGAAGTTCGGCTATTTGAGCTTCTATGGCTTGTTTTTCTTCATTTGCCTTGTTATATTCTTCATCTGGTATCCATTCCATAATTTCTGAAGGTTGGATTTTAAGATACTCACAGATACGGTTTATAGTTTCCATGTTTACATTTCTATTCTTAGATAATGCAGACATTGTGTTTGCCTTTATTCCTATTGCTTCTGAAAGTTGACGCTTATTCATTTTCCTTTCTGATAAAATATTCATCAGTTTATCATATACTATCATTTAATCACCACTTTCAATTTCGCTTTTTGGAACAAATATTTTGCTTATAAAACTCCATCTTGTAGCATCGTCATCAGATATAATACAAGTATCCATACAATCTAAAAGAGTTTTAATTTCGCTTTTATTTGATTCATCTATATAAATATAAAAATCATCTGTTAAATTCCATTTAACCTCTATAGAATGCATAGTGTATTCTTTTCTGATATCCATTGCCTCAAAATCGCACTGTCCTTTTGCCTTTAAATCTGACAAAATTTCAATTGCTTTATGAAATCCATCGTATTTTCGCTTATTTATGACACATGGTTCTTCAATCAAATCACCATCGCTTTCCATTACGGCATACAATAGAACACTTGCCTTTGCGATTTTTTCAACGGTTTCATATAATTCATTTTGCTTTTCCATTATATACCTCCAATTTGCGTTTTATAGAATTAGTTTCTTTTGCAAATATGCAAAATACTTATCACTTGCACCACATAAAGGTTTCTATTACGCAAGTGTTAGAGTGGCTCGGTTTCCCTTACCACTCATTGACACAATTATATATTTCCCTTTAGAAAGGTAAATACAATTTTATTATAGCAATAAGTTTTTATTTTTGCAATTCTTTTATACGTTTCCATCCAAAGAATCGCCGTGCTACTTCCACTGTATGTACGCATAGAAAATTATATATTTCCCTATCAATATCATACAGTTCTCTTGCCATAAGATTTCCGTTTGTTAAACGGTATACTTTGCTTTCTACACTCATAATTACACCTCCGATTTTCATATTGGCAAACTTAGCCGGAAAATTGCATTTCCGTTTCTAGGACACACCACGTAGAGGTGTTTGCCTTGTATCCCATAGGCAGATTTCAGTCTGCCTACAAATTAAGAATAAAGTGAGATGGTATCCCATGCATCCCATACTACACTCATATCTTCATCGGATAATTTTTTAAACTGCCTTACAAAAGCAGGAAAACAAATTAACGGAAGATTGTGGATAATCGGTCTATCTTCTGTCATAATGCTTCCATCTGCATTTTCCATATCAAGAGGGAGCCAAGTTTCTCCGTTTACTGTAAATAATGCAACTTCAATTACTTCATCGCACATATTAAATTCACCACCGCATACAATATCAAGCGTACAATTATCGCACTTGATTGTAAAATTGCTTCTTTTGCTTTTCATTGAGGCTTCTTTTAAAATAGCAATAGCCTCATTCATAGTGCAATTGTTTAAATTTTTCTTTTCCATAATTATACCTCCTGGAATTGTTTTAAATTTAGGCAGACTGGTAGCGTTGATTTTAATATACGATTTTATCGTATATTTGACGCAACTACTGACGCATTTCAATATTTTGCATTGCATAATATATATCCCAATGTATAGCAAGCAGTTCCGTTACATCATCCATATTTTTCATATCTGGATTTCGCTTAAAGAAGTTCTTAAATATTTCTGTTGCTCGCACTAATGGTATTGCAGTCTGTTTAATAGTCATAATGATATACCTCCTCAATTTTGCTTTCCGTTTCGCTTCTGCTCATCGGTTACGGACTCACACCGTAAGACGGAAAGGCACAGGCGAAAATCGCCCATGCCTATATAGTCGCACTATTTAATTTCCTTAATCTTTGCTTCAATTGCCTTAGCATCCTTAGATACCTTTGCAAGTGCTTCATTTGCCTTAATGCGACTTTCCTCATTTGCTTTTTCCTGTTCCTCTACTGACTTAATCATGCGGTCAATAAATGCAAGGAACGCTGGCTCATTCTTTGCACCTTCCTTCATAGACATATAGTTTTCCTTCTGTGTCTTGAGGTCAGATGCTGTGTCAATGCAATTCTGAATGCGTCTCTGTGCAGAATAATATGCCTGAAGTGTATCTCTGTCACTGTCTGACATAACCGCATTCTGTGCAATTCTGCAACCAAGCAGAGCTTCTACATACTTGCGGAAAATCTGCTTTGTTGTGTAAGTAATCATAGTACCACGAGATGTAGCCATGAACTGCTCTGCGTATCCAACAAGGCTATCTACATCGTATGGTGTAACATGCAATTCTTTTGCCTCTTTGGTGTTTTCACCTGCTTCGAGAATCGTTTTCCATTTAGGGAAAATACGCTCTCTTGCTGCATAAACATCCTCATCTTTTGCACTTGTGTCATGCTTTAACTTGACATACTCGCAAACAGTCTCCCGTAATGCATTTACATCAGCCTGCCATTTCACAAAGTAAGAGTTGTCTACACCTGCTCCAACAACCATTTCTTTCGTGATTGCTTTAGAGTTGCAGTATTCTGCACTGTGCGCTGCTACTATTACTGGTCTCATTGCATTGATGTTGTAAATCTTCTTAGCCATAAAATCTCCTATTCAGGCAGTTGTCGTTGCTTTATACCCATTTTGGGAACTACCTGTTATAGTCCATTTGCGGACTTTTCACTACGCATAATGTCCAGAACACTACTTTATCCATGTCACCATTGGAGTAGCAACGTTTCACACCGTTGTTTTCTGACTTCCCACTAGCTATCATGTGGCTGTCCCATTATGTGCACTGAAAAAAGCCGACACCGTACCTATACAAGCATACAGTGCCGACATAATCCGCAAATTGAGAAAATCGGCACGTTTTACCACGTCATCATAGATAAGCAGTCACTTATCAGGTGTTAGCCAACTTATGCACTGACTAACCATGCAGACGGATTGACCGTCAAAGTGAGTAATGGCATATCCCACTCACTGGAGTTTCGCACCGTTCTTAGTTCTACGCAGTCTGACTTAGTACGCATCCTAGCATCGCATGAATCTCGTGTTATCCTACTCAGGCTGTTAGGCTTAAGTTCAGCCGTCACACTGGGTAACTCATTCCCAGTTGAGCCATTGTAGGCACTTGAAACACGCAACCGCTTTTCAGCGTGCCAGTATCAGCCCGTTTCAACCTATACTAGACTTGAAACAATGCCATGCAAAAAGTTTTTTAAGCACTTTTGCAAGTG